>SAMEA104315422__coassemble_325_pt1 | contig 24978 bp, 24 predicted proteins | sample SAMEA104315422__metabat2_high_PE_007 | metagenome-assembled genome bin SAMEA104315422 (sample SAMEA104315422) | gut metagenome | biome: Monkey gut; feature: monkey-associated habitat; material: faeces | place: China | collected 2013 | reverse complement strand
TCGGACAAGGTCCCGTCCATCAACTGCGGTATGCGCGGTCTTGCCTATCTTGAAGTCAAGGTTACAGGTCCGAATAAGGACCTGCATTCCGGGCATTACGGCGGCGCGGTAGCCAACCCGATAAATGTCCTTTGCGACATGATTTCCTCCCTCATCGACAAGGACGGACGCATCACGGTCAAAGGATTCTATGACAATGTCGTGGAACTCTCCTCCGCCGACCGCGCACAGCTTGCACGCGCTCCATTCGACCTCGAAGAATACAAGCATTTCCTCGGAATCAATGAGGTGAAGGGTGAAAAGGACTACACAACCCTCGAACGCACCGGCATTCGTCCATGTCTCGATGTCTGCGGCATCTGGGGCGGCTTCACCGGTGAGGGCTCAAAGACAGTCCTTCCGTCCGAGGCTCACGCGAAAATCTCCATGCGTCTCGTTCCGAACCAGGACAGCGAAACAATCAGCCGTCTCTTCACCGAGCATTTCCTCTCAATTGCCCCTCCTTATGTAAAGGTGGAAGTGAGACCATGCCACGGTGGCAACGGTTTCCTCATTCCAATTTCATCCAAGGCCTATCAAGCCGCATCCCGTGCGATGGCCGAGGTTTACGGCACCGACCCTGTCCCGTCTCGTGGCGGCGGCAGCATCCCGATTCTCGCTGACCTCCAGCATATCCTCGGCATCGACCCTCTCCTGATGGGCTTCGGCCTCGAACGCGATACCATCCACTCCCCGAACGAGTCCTACCTCCTCTCCCAATTCTTCGCCGGCATCCGCTCCCTCGCCCTGTTCTATAAGTATTATTAGGTTATTGGGTATGGACGCATGGATATTGATATTGGCTATATCGCTCTCTTTTGTTGCCGGAGGAGCCATCTCCTGGGCAGTCTTTCATGGCAGACTTTCCGAGTCTAAGTCCAAGATTGATGTGCTTTTAGCGCAGAACGAGATGCAGAAGGCGGCGCGGGAGGATGACGAGCGTCACCATAAGGAGAGCCTTGAGGCCCAGGAAGCACGCTTCGCCCAGACTTTGGCAAAGGTGACGGCCGAACTCAAGGTTGCGACAGAGGATATGTTGAAACAGCGGCAGAAGGAGTTTTCGCAGTCAAGCGCCGAGAACATCGGGCAGATAGTCGGACCTCTCAAGGACACCATCGACAGGATGAAGCAGGCCATGAACGACAGCACAATGAAGCAGACGGCAATGAGCGGGGAGATGAAGGCCGGCATCGAGAATATGATGAAAATGAGCGAGGCCGCCCGCAAGTCTGCCGATGAACTCGCCCGCGCATTCCGTCATGGCAACAAGGTGCAGGGCGACTGGGGAGAGGCTGTCCTTGATGAACTGCTGCAGTCTCAAGGACTTACGAGAGGCGTCCACTATGACGTGCAGGCAGTTCTCCGTGATGCTGACGGCAGGACTGTGCGTTCTGAAAGCGGCGGGACACTTCGTCCGGATGTCATTCTGCATCTTGATCAGAACCGCGACGTCATCATAGACTCAAAAGTTTCCCTTTCCGCATTCATGGACTATGTGAACGCTTCGGACGAACAGGAACGTAGCCGGGCGCTTGCGGCCCATCTCGTCAGCTTGAACTCGCACGTCAAGGAACTTTCGGCGAAGGACTACTCTTCTTATGTAAAACCTCCGAAAGTCTGCATGAACTATGTAATCATGTTTGTTCCGAACACCGGTGCCCTCTGGACAGCGCTGAATGCTCAGCCGGACTTGTGGCGTCAGGCTATGGAAAAGAATGTGTTCATCGCCGATGAGCAGACGCTTTACGCCGCGCTACGCATAATAGATATGACATGGACGCAAATCAAACAGGTGGAAAGTTACCAGAAGGTATTTGCCCTTGCCGATGAGATGATGGACCGTGTCGGCCAGTTTATGAAAAAATATAGGGACATCGGAGATGCCTTGTCAAAAGCCCGGAAGCTCTACGACGAGGGCGGGAAGAAACTTGAGCCTTCCGGACAGAGCATACTCCAAACTTGCGCCAAACTTCAGCGTCTTGGAGCGAGTCAGAGCGCAAAGAATCCTCTGCCTCAACTTTCGGATGCGGCACTCTCTGAGGACAAACTCACGGCTGACGGCTCCATTGAGGAATAAATTGCTAACTTTGCAGGCTTAAAATTTAAATATATGGCACAGAAACCTTCCATACCTAAGGGAACAAGAGACTTCGGACCGGTCGAAATGGCCGGACGCAATTATATTTTCGACACAATACGTTCTGTATTCAGAACTTACGGATATGCGCCGATTGAGACTCCGTCGATGGAGAACCTTTCTACCCTGATGGGAAAATACGGAGAGGAGGGCGACAAACTTTTGTTCCGCATCCTGAATTCTGGAGATGCGTTCAACGGAATCGATTTCAAAGAATATGAGGTTGCCCCGTCGGCCTCCGACAACCCTGAGAAAGGTCCTTTTTACAACTGCCGTGCGCTCACTAACCGTGTGTGTGAAAAAGGGTTGCGCTACGACCTCACTGTGCCGTTCGCGCGTTTTGTGGTCCAGCACCAAAATGAACTCTCCTTCCCGTTCAAGAGATTCCAGATTCAGCCGGTGTGGCGTGCCGACCGTCCGCAGAAAGGGCGCTACCGCGAGTTTTATCAGTGCGATGCAGACGTCATCGGCTCCACCTCTCAACTCAATGAACTTGAACTTGTGCAGATTGTGGACAGGGTTTTCGGCCTGTTCGATGTGCGCGTGTGCATAAAGATTAACAACCGCAAGGTGCTTACGGGACTTGCCGAAATCTGTGGATTCCCGGACAAGGTCGTGGACATCACGGTTGCCATAGATAAGATTGACAAGATTGGACTTGAGGCAGTCGAGGCAGAGATGCTGGAGAAGGGACTGACGGAGACGGCGGTTAAGGTCATCGAGCCAGTGCTTCAGATGAGCGGCACGACTGCGGAGAAAATTGCCCTAATGCGCACCCTGTTTGACGGAGGCTCGGCATCGGGGATTGTATCCGGCACCGGACTTCGTGGAATTGACGAATTGGAGGAACTGTTCGGCTACATTGATGCTGCCGGGATTTTGCAGCAGGTCGAGATCGACCTTTCGCTTGCCCGCGGCCTCAACTATTACACCGGGGCCATCTTTGAGGTGAAGGCGCTTGACTTTGCCATAGGGAGCATCTGCGGAGGAGGGCGTTACGACAACCTTACGGGAATATTCGGCCTTCCGGGCATGTCCGGCGTGGGAATTTCCTTTGGCGCCGATCGCATCTACGATGTGCTGAAGGGCTTGGACAAATTCCCTAAGGGCGTGACTGATAGTGCCAGGGTCCTTTTCGCGAACATGGGTACGGACGAGGTTAAATATCTGCTTCCGGTTGTGAAGGCGCTTCGCGAGTCTGGCGTTGCCTGTGAAATTTTCCCCGAGTCCGGCAAACTAAAGAAGCAGTTTGACTATGCCGACCGCCGGCACATTCCGTTCATCTCCATCTGCGGAGGCGACGAGGTCGCAGCGCAGAAGGTGAACTTCAAGAATCTGTCTACAGGGGAGCAGACCTCCTTTGACAGGACGGACATCGCTGGAATGATGTCGTTCCTTGGACTGTAGGAATGACTTTTTGTGCCTCGAACGGACGTTTTTCTTGAAAATATTGCAAAAAGTTCAATAAAAGTTTGCGGCATCAAAAAATTGTTGTACCTTTGCAATCCCATTCGGGAAAAGCGCATTTGAAGGGGCTTCCGGATGGACAGACAATAAGATTCCTGAATAGCTCAGTTGGTTAGAGCATCTGACTGTTAATCAGAGGGTCGCAGGTTCAAGTCCTGCTTCAGGAGCAACATCGCGGGGTAGAGCAGTTGGTAGCTCGTCGGGCTCATAACCCGGAGGCCGGAGGTTCGAGTCCTTCCCCCGCTACCAGGAAGAGGCATTGAAATCGAAATTTCAGTGCCTTTTTTGTTTCTTTTATTTTTTTCATATTTCTATAATGCTTAATTTTGTAGGTTAGGAAATTTAGGAGCGTCATTTTGCGCTCTTCATAACCTCAAGACTGCCATTATGGACATTGACCTTCTTTCAAAAATGGTGTATGACCTGATTCTCGACAACGACAGAGTCGCGTTGCCGGGAGTGGGATGCTTTGTGGCCGAGATTGTGCCGGCGAGCTTCTCCGACAAGGGGTACACGATAAATCCTCCATATAGGAAGCTTTATTTCAGGAGCAAGCCGGACGACGGCGAACTGCTTGTGAAACTCTATGCGAAGTCTAACGGCGTCGCGGAAGAAGATGCCAGAAGGATTCTGACAGAGTTCCTTGCGGAGATGAGGGATATACTTTTTACCCGCAAGGTGATTGTTTTTCCAGGACTCGGGCGTCTTCGCGCCACGAGGGAGAACAATCTTTTCTTTGTCGCGGATGAGGCTCTTGACATCTATCCGGAGGGCTTCGGTCTTGAGCCGCTGTCTCTGAAGACTCACAAGGAAACTGAACAGGAACTCTCTGCCACCATGGACGAGCTTGGGGACATTCTTGGGTCCGGTACGGTGGACGAGCCAGTTGCCGAGTCTGTTGCTGAGCCGGTTGCCGAGTCTGTTGCCGAGTCTGTTGCCGAGCCGGTTGCTGAGCCGGTTGCAGAGTCAGTCGCTGAGCCAGTCGCTGAGCCAGTTGCTGAGCCGGTTGTAGAGTCTGTTGCTGAGCCGGTGACCGGAGAGACGAGGAAAATGTCCCCCGGGAAAATCGTCCTCATAACTCTTGCCTCGCTTTTGGGTCTGGCTGCGGTCCTGTTCGGCATTTTCGTGCTGTTGGTCAACTGCTTCCCGGACTTCCTCGACTCGCTGCTCTACACGAAAGAAGAACTCTATATAATCAATTATAGGTTGTAAAGCGGAGAATCGATGTTTGAACTGATTTATCCGGTTGACCCGGCGCCCATATTGCCCTCCCTCACGGCAAACTCGCCTCGTGACGGGCGGCTTGACGGTGAGGTTTTCCCTGTCGTCGAGGAGAGCGGACTTGTGGTTGGCCGTGCTTCTCGCTCATATTGTCATGGTGGCTCACGCCTTCTGCATCCTGTGGTCCATCTTCACATAATAGACCACGAGGAGCGGATATATCTCCAGAAACGTTCGATGAAAAAGGACATCCAGCCCGGAAAATGGGACACCGCAGTCGGAGGACATGTCGGCTATGGGGAGAGCCTTGTCGAGGCGTTGCTGAGGGAATCGATGGAGGAACTGCACCTGACGCGCTTCAATCCTGTGTACATCGGGACATATCCGTATGATTCCGAAAGGGAGCGTGAACTCGTCAACATATTCGCAACTGTGGGCTCATTTGACATAAGTCCGGATCTTGACGAGGTCACGGACGGACGTTTCTGGACCATAGCCGAAATAGACGCTGCCATGGGAAAGAATGTCCTTACCCCTAACTTTGAAATGGAATTCGGAAGAATCCGGAACAAACTGCTGGCATTATTATAAGTTAGAATACTTGCGAAACGTGAATAAATGGACAGAATATCGGTAATATACGAGAATGCCCCCGGAGCTGCAGACGAACTGCGCCGGATTGCTTCGGCGGTGAGAACGGAATATTTTCTTCTTTGCAACGAGAAATACCGCATCTCAGTGGTGCAGCACGCGCTTGAGCGCTTTGTGCAGATTGCGGACGCCACCGGAGCCGACATGCTCTACTCCGACTGCATCGAGAACGGGGTACGCCACCCTCTGATTGACTGTCAGATGGGCTCACTGCGAAACGACTTTGACTTCGGACCGGCGCTTTTGTTCCGCACATCTTCGTTCAGAAATGCCGTGGAATGTCAGACTGGCGAGGCAAACTACAGATATGCCGCACTTTATGATCTCCGTCTTCGCATGCGAAGCATTTTCCACATAAGGGAGTACCTATATGAATATGTCGAGGATGACTTGCGTCGAAGCGGCGAGAAGCAGTTTGACTATGTCGCCCCGTCCAACCGTGAGGTGCAGAAAGAGATGGAAAAGGCCTGCACAGCCCATCTTAAACGTGTCGGGGCATGGCTTGACGGACCTCTTCCGGATGCCCCTGAACCGGATACCCCTGCACATTTTGTGAGTGCACCCGGCAATACGGAGACTGTTGGAAACGCTCCGGAACAGACCGGATTTCCTGTTACTGCCTCTGTAATAATCCCAGTGTTCAATAGGGTAAAGACTATCGGGGATGCTGTCCGGAGTGCCCTGTCGCAGCGGTGTGACTTCGATTTCAATGTCATTGTCATTGACAATCACTCCACCGACGGCACAACCGGCCTTTTGCAAAAGCTCTCCGCGGATGACCCGCGCCTCGTTCATATAATCCCGGAAGACATGAACCTTGGAATCGGTGGCTGTTGGAACGCAGCCATTGACAGTCCCTGCTGTGGACTCTATGCGGTCCAGCTTGACAGTGACGACATTTATTCCACTCCTGACACGCTCTCGAAAATCGTGGACGGCTTTCTCTCGCAACACTGCGCGATGCTCATCGGATCATACACGATTACTGACTTCGACCTGAATCCCATACCTCCAGGCCTTATCGACCACCGCGAGTGGACGGATGAGAACGGGCACAACAACGCCTTGAGAATCAACGGCCTCGGCGCACCGCGTGCATTTCGGACCGACATACTGCGACGGATTCATTTTCCCAATACGAGCTATGGTGAGGACTATGCGGTAGGGCTGAAACTTTCCGGGCAGTACCGTATCGGCAGGATTTATGAATCCCTTTATTTTTGCCGCCGCTGGAGCGGAAACTCGGACGCTGCGCTGAGCATAGAGAGGCAGAACGTCAACAATCTCTACAAGGACAGCCTTCGCACGGTGGAACTTCTCTCGCGGATTAGGCGGAATGCACGTCGCGCTCCTGCGGCAGCCTTGACAGCGGAGGTATGAAGAACTGAATGAAGAAAATGAAGGACAACAACGAAATACAGAAATTTGTCAACGATCAGCTCTCCTGCTGGCCGCTTGCCTGTGCAAACTTCAGGGCGCTCAAGAACGTAAAGACCAAGACTCTCAACATCGGAGGACTGGATGTTATCGTGCAGCACAACCCGGCGAGGATGATTTCTTCAGCGGCAAAGCTCGACAAGACTTCAGTCGCGAAGCGCCCCTGCTTCTTCTGCAACCGTTTCCCGGAACAGACTTACATCCGCTTCGAGGGACGCAAGGGCAAAAAATACGACATACTCCTCAATCCCTATCCGATTTTTCCGGATCATCTCGTGATTGCGAGCACAAGGCACTGCGACCAGTCCATCTGGAAGCGCTACATAGACATACTTGATCTTTCCAGAAAATATCAGGACTACACATTCTTCTACAATGGTCCCCATTCCGGAGCCTCCGCACCTGACCACCACCATTTTCAGGCCGCTCCTAACGCTCTTATGCCTTTGGAGAACGATGTGCGGAGGATGCTTGCACAGGTGCGGGTCTCTTCAGTGAAGGATGAGGAACCCTCATCGCCCGTTCCGGAGCTGACCTATCTCACATCGGTTCAGGATGCGCAACTCTTCCACTACAACAAGTTCGTGAACGGTGTCTTCGTCCTCCGTGCGGCGACCTCAAAATCAGCCGCAAAGATTTTCTACAGACTTCTCGACTGTGCCGACACTCCGCAGGGGGAGAGTGAACCGCTGTTCAATCTTATGTCGTGGTATGCCGATGGGGAGTACTGCTCGATAGTTGTGTTTCGTACCGCGCATCGTTCGCATCACTACTTCTCCGACGGTCCGGACCACCTTACGATGAGCCCCGGCTGTGCCGACATGGGAGGCTGCTTCATCGCCCCGGTGCCGGAGGACTTCGAGAAGCTTGACGCGAAGCTCCTCACGGAAATGCTGGATGAAGTGACCCTGAGCAAGGAGGCGCAGCACAAGATTGTCCGTCGTCTCACACGCACGCAGCCTCATATAAGCGTAGGCATAATGTCAGCGGAACGAATTGAGTTTCAGATGTATCCGGACGGGGGCGGCACACGCGTCGCAACCTATCGCGAGGGCAAGATCGACTATGACGGCGCTCTCTATGACGAACTTTTTTTCGAGGAACAGACCCCTTCGACTTTCTTTGCCGAGCCGACATTTGAACTTCACGATGTCACAATAGGCAAGGGATTTCACTGGGAACGCCGTGAGACACAAAAGTTTGCAGGGGCTTTGAAAATCATCGTCGAGAACAACGGACTCACGGCAGTCAATGTGATCGGTGTCGAGGACTATCTTCTCAGCGTCATATCCTCCGAGATGAACCAGAATTCGCCGGAGGAGTTCCTGAAGGCCCACGCCGTGATATCCCGTTCATGGGTCATGGCTCAGCTCGCCCATCACGGGAAAATTGCCTGTGATGCCGCTGAACGGGAGAGTTTTCTGAAGTGCAGAAATATAGAGGAAGTTGTCACTTGGCTTGCTATGCACCGCCATTCCGTAGGGAATGAATCGCATGTTCCGGGAGCTCCGTCAGGTGAAACGGAATATACCCGATGGTACGACCGAAGTGATCACCGTAACTTTGATGTCTGCGCCGATGACCACTGCCAACGCTATCAGGGACTCACCAGAGCCACCGAGACTTCTGTCCAAAAGGCCATTGACGCGACATGGGGGCAGGTCCTGACCTTCGGAGGTGAATTGTGCGACGCGCGTTTCTCGAAATGCTGCGGCGGGACTACAGAACTCTTCTCAACCTGCTGGGCGTCAGATGACAAGGCCTATCTTCCGGCATTGCCCGACACACCAGGACATCTTCCTCTCGATACGGCGAATGCCGATGGCACCATCGTTGTCCCGTTCTGCTCGCTTGCGGACAGTCCGCTTCTCGCGAGGGTCTTCAATAGCTACGACCGTGAAACCACCGACTTCTATCGTTGGACGCAGGTGTATGAACTCCGTGAACTTTCGGCTCTTGTACGCGAAAAGAGCGGTGTCGACATAGGTGAACTCACTGCCCTCGAGCCTTTGGCGAAGGGAGCTTCCGGGAGGATATTCAGGCTTCGCGTGGTTGGGACAAAGAACAGTTTCATCGTCGGAAAAGAACTGGAAATAAGACGTATACTCTCCCCGTCACATCTAAGAAGCTCTGCCTTTGACGCCGAGTTCACATCCGACGGCAGGGTAATCCTCCGTGGCCTTGGCTGGGGGCACGGTGTGGGTCTGTGCCAGATCGGTGCGGCTGTCATGGCGGACAGGGGATATGGCTACAGGGCCATTCTCGAACATTATTATCCTGGCACTCAGGTTTCAGAATCGCTCTCGAAATGACGACAAACAGTAAGAACATATCCCCGTGGCTTTGGGTGCCCACGCTCTATTTTGCAGAGGGCATACCCTATTTCGCCGTTAACAGCATATCCGTCACGATGTTCACGAAAATGGGCGTCAGCAACGGCACGATGGCTCTCTTCACGAGCCTTCTCTATCTCCCATGGGTGATAAAGCCGCTGTGGAGTCCCTTCATCGACATCATTCGCACCAAGCGATGGTGGGTCATGGCGATGCAGATATTGATGTCGGTCTGTTTCATTGTCCTCGCCCTGTCACTGCCTTCCAATGCCGGAACGCTTGCCGCGCACAGCGCTCCTGACGGTTCTGCCTCAATCTCGCTTTTCACTGTCACTCTGATAATATTCTGGATAATGGCATTCGCCAGCGCGACTCACGACATCGCAGCCGACGGATTCTACATGCTCGGTCTGACACCGGGTGAGCAGTCCCTGTTTGTCGGCATACGCAGCACTTTCTATCGTCTTGCCTCTGTCTTTGGACAGGGCGTCCTGGTTGTGATTGCCGGCATCCTTGAGACCCGCCTCGGCGATGTTCCAAAGTCGTGGTTCTGGACAATAGTCCTGACTGCCGCGATCTTCGCGCTTGTCACTCTGTGGCACAGTTTCGTGCTTCCGCGCCCGTTGTCAGACAGGTCAGCAACGGTTAGTTCTCGCGAGTTTTCATCCGGGCATTGCGGCAACTCGAATGGAAATGGTACAGGCTTTATATTCAGAGACTTCGGCAGAACATTCGTGACATTCTTCAAAAAGCCACGCGTCATTCCAGCTCTTGCCTTCCTGCTGCTCTACCGTCTTCCTGAGGCGTTCCTTATCAAGATGATGAATCCCTTCCTTCTCGCTCCTGCTGAGGATGGCGGGCTCGGGCTCACGACGACTCAAGTCGGTGCCGTCTATGGGACAGCCGGAGTCGTCGCCCTCACTGTGGGCGGCATACTAGGCGGAATGGCCGTCGCGAGATGGGGACTCAAGCGCTGCCTCTGGCCGATGGCGCTCTCTCTTGCGCTTCCGTGTCTTGCATTTGTCTGGCTCAGCATCGCGCAGCCCTCGTCGATTTGGACCGTCGGAGTCTTCGTGTGTCTCGACCAGTTCGGATATGGGTTCGGATTCACGGCCTACATGCTCTACATGATATATTTCTCGCAGGGTGAATTCAAGACATCTCACTACTCTCTCTGCACAGCCTTCATGGCTCTGAGTATGATGCTGCCCGGAATGGTTGCGGGCTACCTCCAGGAGGCTCTTGGCTACACCGGCTTTTTCTGGGCAGTAGGCCTCTGCTGCCTTGTAACTGTTTTTGTGACAACATTCTTGAAAATAGAACCTGAATATGGTAAGAAATAAGAAGATATACGTCGTCCTCATCGCCGCATTCACCGCGCTTTCATCACAGGTCCTTGTGGGGCAGGAATATCCGGACTCGCTCACCGTTCCTGCGACGGATTCGCCGGTTGCGGAGCCTGTTTGTATGAATGTCCATGCGCCATTGGTCCGGACAGGCATAGAGGTGCTCCGCGACCGTGGATTTGACGTTCTTCAGGGAAAACGCATAGGGCTCGTGACCAATCCGAGCGGTGTTGACAGCAACCTCAATTCTACGATAGACATTCTCTACGGTGCAGAAGGTGTGAAACTGGTCGCTCTCTACGGTCCGGAGCACGGCGTCCGTGGAGACAAGTATGCCGGAGATAAGGTGGGGGAAGAGACGGACCTCACCACGGGGCTTCCGGTCCATTCTCTCTATGGCGCATCACGCAAGCCGACTGCTAAGATGCTGGAGGGGCTTGATGCTGTAGTCTATGACATACAAGACATCGGTGTGCGCTCCTACACTTTCATCAGCACGCTTGGCCTTGTCATGGAGGCCTGCGGCGAACTCGGCATAGAGGTCATAGTGCTTGACCGTCCCAATCCTCTTGGCGGACTCAAGGTTGAGGGCCCGCTCGTTCGTGACGGCTACCATTCGTTCATCAGCCAGTACAAGATACCTTATGTATATGGGCTCACCGTTGGAGAACTGGCCTTGATGCTCAATAGCGAGGGACTCAATTGCGGGCAGCGCGGCACGCAGAAACCTGCTCGCTGCAACCTCACCGTCATTCCCATGGAGGGTTGGACACGGGATATGCTATACATCGAGACGCGCCTCCCGTGGGTGCTTCCGTCCCCGAACATCCCTTTCTGTGACACTCCGCAGTACTATGCCTCAGCAGGAATCGCGGGCGAACTCTCTAACTTCCTGCAGATTGGCATAGGCTATACCCTTCCGTTTCAGGTCTTTGCCGCGCAGTGGATTGACCCGGCGGCGCTCAAGGCTGAACTTGATAGTTATGACCTTCCCGGCGTTGCGTTCCGTACTATAGTCTACAAGCCGTTCTCCGGCTCTCAGGCGGGGAAACTTGTCAAGGGCGTACAATATTTTTTCACTGACTATGAGAAGGCCTCCATCACCGAGGTGCAATTCCGCGTCCTTCAGGCTATTGCAAGGCTCTATCCGGACCGCCGTGCATTCGAGGCTGCGACTGCTGTCGGCGCATTCGATAAGGTCTGTGGCACAAATTATGTCAGAGAGGCTTTGGGCCGTCGCTATGAGTTTGATGACATTTCGCAGTATTGGCATTCTGACGCGGAAAGATTCAGGGAAATGTCAAAGAAATATTGGCTCTACTGACAGCCGGTGGACACTATGTATAACCATGGAACATAATGCTTCGGGCATATATGTTTCAGCAAAAACTATTTTTATGAGAACATATCGTGCAGCAGTGGCGGCGATGCTCATCGCGCTGGCGGCATTCCAGACAGACGGATATGCCCAGAGCCGCCGTACATCGACATCTTCATCATCCGAAAGACAGTCTTCATCGTCCGCGAGGCGCTCGTCCTCTTCTGAAAGACAGTCCTCATCGTCTGCGAGACAATCCTCGTCAACGTCAAGGCAGTCTTCGTCGTCTGCGAGACAGTCCTCGTCAACGCCAAGGCAGTCTTCGTCGTCTGTAAGACAGTCCTCGTCAACGTCAAGGCAGTCTTCGTCGTCTGCGAGGAGTAATTCATCCGTAAGTTCTTCGACTTCGAGGAAAACTTCATCGTCAGACAACAGATCATCCGCGAGTCAGACATCAGTCTCAAGGCCATCATCCTCAGTGACGAACAGAAACGTTTCCGCATCGCAGGACAGAAGGACCGGAACAACCTCAACAAGACAGAGCACGACGTCTTCAACACGTCAGAGCGGCTCCGCGGCAAGATCTTCATCATCAACAAGGCAGAGCGCATCTTCATCATCAACAAGGCAGAGCGCGTCTTCATCAGCGCGACAGACTCCGTCATCGGACAGGACGACTACCGTCGGACGCCAGACCACAACGCGCCAGCCTGCAGCTTCATCGTCTGTAAGGAAGGCAAAATCCCTTGACGGGAACAACGGAACATCTTCTGTCCGTAACACCACTGCGTCAGAAAGAACCTCTTCCGTGAGGAACCTGCCTCCGACAAGTGCGGCTGCTCGTGCAGACAGCGACCGTCCGGGAGGCAACGTCGGCAACAATCCGCGTCCTGATGACCACCACGGCAAGCCGCAGCCTCCGCGCGACGACTTCCGCCCACAACATCCGCGTGACCGTGGCTACATAGATTTCGACCGCAGGCCGCCTCACCGCTTCTATGACCCGCATCACGACCACTGCTTCGGCTACAGGGTTCACACCCTCCCGGCCGGCTATTGGTATCGCGACTGGCACGGCGTCCGCTACTACTGCTACAACGACATCTACTACCGCTATATTGACGGGTGCTACATCGTTTGCCGTCCGCCTTTCGGCACTTCTCTGGCTGCCGCAATCGTGGCCGACGCGACATGGACTGCCGTTCGTATCAGCTACTACAACACGCTGAACAATACCTACGACAAGATTAACTCCAACAATGCCTACATCGCTGAGCAGAACGAACAGATTGCGCGCAACAACGCGCTTCTGGCGCAGCAGAATTCGACTCTTGCGGCCCAGGCGCAGTACATGCAGGTCCGTTCGAGCAACGCCTACCAGCTCGCGCTTGCAATGGGGCTTGTCCAGAGCTACGCGGCTGCCGGCACGGACTACTTCTGTCAGGATGGGGTGTTCTATCAGAATGTGAATGGCCAGTACTATGTCATTGTTCCGCCTGCCGGAGCCCTCGTGGATGCCCTGCCTGAAGACTATGACGTGTTCACCTTCAACGGTCGTGAATACTATCAGGTCGACAACACTGTCTACCGTGTGACTGTGGTCTCCGGCAGGGCCTATTTTGAGGTTTTGGGACAGAAATATTAATTATTCCCCGCCTACTGTCAATGCCTTGACAAGTATGGTGGGGATGCCTACTGACACCGGCACGGACTGCTCTTTTCCGCAGGTCCAGGTGCCGTTGCTTATCTTGAGATCGTTTCCGACCATCGTGATGTCCGCGAGAGCTTCGGGACCATTTCCGATGATATTGATGTCCTTGACCGGTGCAGTCAGGCGGCCGTCCTCGATGAGGAAACCGCTGTTCACATAGAAAGTGAAGTCGCCCTCACCGATCTGCACTTGACCATTCGAGAACTCATCGACATATATTCCCTTTTTTACGGAGGCTATGATGTCCGAAGCATCACAGTCTCCGTTTTCCATGTATGTGGCCCTCATACGCGGGATCGGATTGAAGCGGAAATTCTCCCTGCGTCCGTTCCCGGTGGGGGATACCCCGTACCAGGCGGCGCTTATGCGGTCATGAAGATAGCTTGTCAGAACACCGTTCTCGACCATGTATGTCTTCTGTCCAGGAATGCCCTCATCGTCGAATGCGCATGCCCCGCGGTTGCCGGGTATTGTCCCGTCGTCCACAATGCTGATCCCCGGGGCGCAAATTCTCTGACCCATCCTGTCCGAAAAGATAGACTGACCCTTTCTGTTGAAGTCTGCCTCAAAGGCATGTCCCATGGCCTCGTGCAGCAGAATTCCGGATGCTCCGGCGCCCATTACCACCGGCATCCTGCCGCCTTTCGGACGTACGGCCTCAAAACGCGCGTCAAGATTGCGCAGCACGCCGTCCGCGAGTTCCATCACCAGGTCCTCGGACAGCATCTCCGCCCCTGCCCTGAAACTGCGCGACTCCGATTTCGTGATGTTGGTCATCTTTCCGTCAAGCCCATGTCCGGAGAACACGGCGGACACCGAAACGCTTCCCATCGGACGGGTCTCGAACGTCAGTTCCCCAAGAGAGTTGTACATAACCACCAGGCTCACGCTGTCTGAAATCTGTGCTATGACCTTCACCGTCCTCGGCTCGCGCCTGCGCAGTTCCTCCTCAATTCTCTTTAGTATATCTGCCATCTTCCGGCGGCTACAGCTTTCCCAGCTCTCTGTCATTTCGTAGAGCCCGCCTCGGCACTTTCTGCCTGCCGCTGCTTTTTCCAGCATGTTCCCATACATGTCTGCACAAATGCGGCGCCCACTCTGCCTTCCGGCTCTGATGCTTGAGAACCGCCTCCGGCCGCGCAAATTGCAGATGCCGCCCGCACTGCCGCCTCCATATCCCGGCGTTCTGTCGTCTCGCAGTAGGAATAGCCCGTCCGCTCACCGCAGAGCACGCGGATCCCGGCTCCGAAATCTTCGTGGTAGCCTCCGGAAGTCACTTGCGAATCCTTCAGCAGCAGATTTGTATAGCTGGTGCATTCAAGGTAGATGTCGGCGAAATCCGCTCCGGAAGACAATGCTCCCGCCATGAGACTTTCAAGATTTGCCCTGCTTACCCCGAAAAGCTCAAGGTAATGATTTTCTTCTTTCTCCATCTCCATAAATCTCTCCTATCCGGCAATGGCGTCTCCGTCCCCCTCTTCCTCCGAAAGCCTTACACGCCCATCCTCACACACTTTCTTTATCCGCTCGAATGTTGCGGCATCCCTCACGATCACTTCTCCGGTCTCCCGGAATCCCTCGGCCACGACCTTGAACGGAGGTTGGGAATTGTCAGCGAGAATCCAGCGATCGCAGATTTTCATGTAATCATTGAAAAAATACTCAAGGCCGACGTAGTAGCGCCTTATTATTGTCTCTACCGGAATGTTGTGTCCGCCTTTCTCAACCCTTGCCTTGACCCTCTCCATCGCCCTCTCCGGAGAGTCGAGCCAAAAATAGATGACAGTCACGAAATAGCCCTCAGCCTGCGCCTTGCGCACCATCTTTAGCAGTGTGCGTGTCGCCAATGTTGTCTCTATTCCGAAATCCTTCTTTTTGCGGAACAGATACTGAATCTTCATCAGCATGTACCTGCTGGCCTGAAGCGGCACTTTCTCCGGTTCGTAAGGCGACAGCCCTTTTGCAAACTCGTCTGAATTCACGAACTGTGCGCATTCGAGCATCTCAGGCAACAGCGTGTATGACGCCGTCGTCTTCCCTGAGCCGTTGCAGCCCGATACGATGTAAAGTTTTGGCATGGACATCCTGTTAATCCTCCAATAGATGCGTTTCTTTCTTTATATGTCTCAATAAAAACATATATCAATAAAAATATGTATCAATGAGTTATGCCATATCCGAAAAGGGCGAAGTCCCCCAGACATGGGTCGTCCGGGAATATCTCCCGAAAACTGTCCGTAATCTCTGTTGCCGTCACGATGTCCTTCTGCCGTCGCGTCGTGAGGCCCAGCGCCGTCGCCTCGTCATAGACATGCACGTCAAGCGGAATTATCAAGTTGCGCCTGTCCGTATGTTTCCACACTCCGAGGTCCACCTTCCCGTCGTCGCGCACCAACCATCTGCGCATCATGTTTATCTTCTTGTTCGGAGCCCTGCGATCAGGTCTTTGTCCATATACCCTCACTCTGAACCCTTCATCGTCCAACCCCTCCAGACTCGGCGAAGCCGCCTCCCCACATTCTGAGTATAGCTCGCGCAGGCGGGCACATATTTGGGCAAACTCGCTCCATTTCACCGTCCTGTGCAGGCTCACGTCATCATTCCGGTATTCCCCGTTCATTACATAATCGTATGGCCTCCAGTTCATTTCATCGAATGCACGTCCGCAGTCACGCACAATCATCGCCCTTCGTCCCCAGGCAAGGTGCGCCGCAATCACGGCTGCAATCTCCACGTCCGCAAGCCCGCAGTTTCCCGACGCATAGTTTTCGGCAAAATGCCTCGGAAACGCAATCGGGTCCTCGGTGAAATATTTCCTGTCATTGTATGTCACGGCCCATTCGATGAGCCTGTCCCTTGTTCTTTCGTCCATATATCCGCATTTCGTTTCGGAACGCAAATTTATTAAAAGACGCCCAAACTTGCCATCGGTTTTGCGTAATTATGCAAGTTTTTTGATATATTTGCAGAATATGAAGAATTTTAAGCTGACATTATTGACTGCAGCAGTGCGCTTTCTCGCTATGTTTCCGCTGAAGGTGCACTACTTTTGGGCAGATGTCATCGCATGGGTGCTCCGCAGCGTCGTCGGCTATAGGCGGGACGTCGTGGCGATAAATATGGGACGCTCGTTCCCTTCCACAGCGTGCTATTATGATGATATAGAACGCTTTTCAAAACTCTACTACCGTCACATGGCGGAAATCATCGTTGAGGCTATATGGTTCTTTGGGGCGAATCCGAAGAAAATGATGCGCTCCTCTCTCGTCACGGTCACGAACTCGAAAGTGCTCGAAGAGGCGTGGAACTCGGCTCCTTCAGTTGTGATTCTCTACTCCCATTGCGGGAATTGGGAACTGATGGGTGGCATACCGCATTCCGCGTGCGCCGATTCTCCGGCCTTCCCGCTTCCTGAGTCAAGCCTACGTTGTGTCTACAAGAGGCTGAACAACGCTCTCTGGGACGACTTTTTCAAGGCCAGCCGCACGTCTATGAGCGCCAGCGAGGATATGATGCTGGAATCAAGGCAGTTGCTGCGCTACATGCTCACGAACAGGAAGGAGCGTCTTGCCTATTTTCTGAACATTGACCAGAGTCCGTATGTCTCTGCCGTTGAGATTGGAAACTTTATGAACCAGCCGACAAAGGCTTTCCTCGGACCGGCGGAGATTGCCCACAAACTCGGTTTTGCAGTCCTCTACATGAACTTTGAGCGCATTAGTCGCGGACATTACGACGTTTCCTTCACTCCGATTTGCATGAACGCCTCGGAAATGGAGCCTAAGGAAATCATCAGAAAGTATTATGACTGCCTTGAGGACGAAATCTATCGTCATCCGGACAACTGGCTGTGGTCCCACAAGAGATGGAAGGACTTTTCCTATTCTGATCCGCGTCTGAATCTTGAAAAGTGACGAATGAAATGCGAAATGAAAACAAAATAGTTTTGGATATGAAACGTATATTGCTCTTTATGTTTGCGGGCCTCCTCGGGCTTTCCGCCGCGGCACAGTCTCCGGTTGCCCTGAAAATCAAGGTGAACGCAGTTCAGGAACGGTTCTATGCCGGCCCGTATGCTAAATATTCAGTCAAATATCTCGGAGTTGAGGCCGAACAGGCTTCTTCCACATCGACTGTGATGACCGCAGTTAAGGTGGTTTCGGTGCCCTCCGCATCGGATGAGCTGGGATTCACTTCCGGGAAGCCGCTCAAGAAGACGGCCGATTTCTCGGCAATCCCTCTGCTCAAGGCAAATGTTGGACAGCGCAGCATCGAGCTCTCAGCGGCACGTGCTGCCGACCAGATTATGGACATACGACAGAAGCGTTACCAGATTCTCACAGGCGACACGGATATGTCCCTTTCCGGCGAGAGCCTTAAACTCACGCTTGACGAGTTTGCCCGCCAGGAGAATGAACTGCTCAAGCTGTTTCTCGGTTACACGGTCACAAACAGCATTGAAGGCGAGTTCATAGTGCTTCCAAAAGCCGGTGAGGACAGCCATCTCTATGTGGCATTCCGCATTTCCGAGAATGGTCTCCTCCCGGCAGAGCATATTGAGGGACGGATGGTCACCCTTGAACTGATTCCGACAAATCTTCCGGAGCCGTCGGACGAGACTGCCGCTCCTGCAAAGAAGAGGAAGAAGGCTCCGAAAGGCTTCCAATGGGAGTCCAAGACTGAATTTATCCCGGCGGAATGCGTGCTCAAGATGCGTGACGGGGCGAATGTGCTCCTTCAGGGCAATGTCGTCATTCCTCAACTCGGCTACGAACATGTATATGACGACCTCGTACCGGTGGAAAAGAAATAATTAATATATTATAGCTATGACAATAAAGGATTTGGATCCACAGATTGTGTGGAAGAACTTTTACGCCATCACGCGTGTGCCTAGACCTTCGAAGCACGAGGAGAAAATCGCCAAGTATCTCTATGACTGGGGTGTAAGCCATGGTTTCGAGACCATCATCGACGGCGAACCTATCGGAAACATCATCATCCGCAAACCGGCCACACCGGGATGCGAGAACATGAAGGGCGTCATCCTTCAGGGACACATGGACATGGTTCCGCAGAAGAACGCCGACACCGTACATGATTTTGAGAAAGACCCTATCGAGACATATATCGACGGAGACTGGGTGCGTGCGAAGGGGACTACCCTCGGAGCTGACAACGGACTCGGAGTGGCCATGGCCCTTTCAGTCCTCGAATCCGACAACATCAAGCATGGACCGCTTGAAGTCCTCGTCACTTTCGATGAGGAAACGGGAATGACGGGTGCACAGGCACTGAAACCGGGCGTGCTCAAAGGCGACATCCTCATAAATCTCGACTCCGAGACCGAGGGTGAGCTCTATGTGGGCTGTGCAGGTGGTCTGGATGCATCCGCAAGCGGAAAATATACTCCGGAAGAGCCTGCCGAGGACTGGGAGTGCTGGTCGCTTGCAGTCAAAGGACTCAAGGGCGGACATTCCGGAATGGACATCATCCTCTACCGTGCCAACGCGAATAAGGCCATCGCACGCATCCTTTACGCCCTAATTACGAAGGCTGATGTGAAACTGCTTGACCTTGAAGGCGGTACGCTCCGTAATGCCATTCCGCGCGAGGCTTTCGCTACACTTTATATTCCTTCATCACAGGTCGGGAAGGCAAAGGCTGTCGCAGCTGAGGCTTTCGCCGCAATCAAGTCGGAGTATGCCACGACAGACCCTGACGCGCAGATGGTTTTTGAACCGTATGTCTGCAAAGAAGGGGAGTGCTGCGACCACAGCGAGTGCCTGTATGTTCCGGAAGAGGATGCACTCCGTTTCGTGCGTGCCATCCTTGCATGTCCTGACGGCGTGGAGAGGATGAGCAGCGACATCCCGGGACTTGTCGAGACTTCCAACAACCTCGCGATGGTTAAGATAGAGAAAGGGGATTTTTCTCTCAAGACTCTCATGAGAAGCTCTGTGGACAGTGCAAAAGAAGCTCTTGCAGAGAAATTTGACGCTGTATTCGGCCTTGCCGGCATCTCGACCGAGTTTACCGGAGGCTATTCCGGCTGGGCTCCGAACCCGGCTTCGCCTATCCTCGCTACGATGAAGGAGGTCTATCACAAACTTTACGGCAAGGAGCCTGCTGTGATGGCAATCCACGCCGGACTCGAGTGCGGTATCCTCAGCGGCGCATATCCGCACTGGGATATGGTGTCGTTCGGACCGACCCTTCTCAGCCCGCACTCTCCTGACGAGAGGGCGAACATTCCTTCTGTGGCCAAGGCTTGGGAGTTCCTCAAGGCTGTGCTCGCGGAGATTCCGCAGAAATAGCATATTTAGAAATCTGCAAAAAATAACCTGCCTCACTAATGAACATCTTTTTGGTCCATATTCCTTTTCTCATCGGTCATGTGCCTCCAGTACACTCCCTCTTCTAAAAGTAATCTGTCCTCAAAAATCTTGTCCATATTGAAGCAACTTATTTTTTTACGATTTCTTAATTGATAATAACTTGTAAAATTTTTAGTATATGTTTAAAGGACAACCTAAGGGGCTCTTTGCCCTTGCCCTTGCCAATACGGGGGAGCGATTCGGCTACTACACGATGTTGGCGATTCTGACCTTGCTGATGCAGGCGCGCTTCGGATGGAGCGAGGCGGCTGCAGGACAGGTTTATGCGATTTTCCTCGCCGGAGTTTATTTCATGCCGCTTCTCGGCGGAATCCTTGCCGACAAGATCGGCTACGGCAAATGCGTCACCATCGGTATCGCCGTGATGTTCCTCGGTTACCTCTCCCTCGCCCTTCCGGTGGGCAACGGACTCGGAGCCAAACTCGTGATGTTCGGTGGACTTGCTCTCGTGGCAGTGGGAACAGGACTTTTCAAAGGCAATCTCCAGGTGCTTGTGGGCAACCTCTATGATGACCCGAAATACGCTGCAAAACGTGACTCCGCGTTCAGCCTTTTCTACATGGCAATCAACATCGGCGCAATGTTCGCACCTTCGATGGCGCGTAAAATCACCGAGATGGTGCTCGCCAAGAACGGATTCGTGTATGATGCGGCCTGCCAGGACCCTGCGTACCTCTCGGCTCTTTCCGACGCATACGGACTGAGTTTCGGTGTGGCCTGCGTTTCGCTTCTTTTCTCTGTAGCAATCTATTACGGCTGCCGCAAGTGGTTCAGGCACGCTGACGTGACTGCAAAGCAGAGCAAGGCGTCAGCAGCTCCTGTCGAGGAACTTACCCCGAAGCAGACCAAAGACCGTCTCGTGGCTCTGTTCCTCGTGTTTGCAGTAGTCATCTTCTTCTGGATGGCCTTCCACCAGAACGGTTCAGCCCTCACATTCTTCGCGAAGAAGTACACCGACCTCACAGTCGCAGGCCCGATGAGGATGTGGTTCAATATCTGGATTCTCGCGCTCATCGCGGTTTCAGTCTACACTGCATTCGGATTTTTCCAGTCCGAGACGAAAAAAGGAAAGGTTCTCACAGGGATTTCCACCCTCGTTCTCTGGGCGGGTGCGGTGATTCTGTATTTCTTCAACACTCCGGATCCTGTAAATGCCCAGCCTTCTGATTTCCAGCAGTTCAACCCGTTCTTCGTGGTGGCTCTGACTCCGGTGTCCATGGCCATCTTCGGCGCACTCGCAGCTAAAGGCAAGGAACCTTCCGCTCCGAAGAAAATCGCACTCGGAATGCTCGTTGCGGCTCTGGGATTCGTCATCATCACCATGGCTTCTTTCGGTCTTACGTCTCCGAAGGATCTTGGCGACGGCACCCAGAGCATCCTCAGCCCGGGCTGGCTCATCTCCACTTATCTGACCCTCACTTTTGCCGAGCTGCTCCTCTCGCCGATGGGTATCTCGTTCGTGTCGAAGGTCGCTCCTCCTAAATATAAAGGTGCGATGATGGGCTGCTGGTTCGCTGCAACCGCAATCGGCAACTACCTCAGCTCCATCCCGTCGATGCTCTGGAACAGGATTCCGCTCATGTATAACTGGGGCATTCTTATCGCTCTCTGTCTTATTGCCGCTCTCATTATGTTTGCGTTGATGAAGAAGATAGAGGCGGCTACTAAATAAATTTTGTAGAGAAAAAAATATTTCCTATCTTTGCAGCCCATTTGTGGAACGCCGTGCCTACTGTCGGCCCACAATGGACTGCAATTTATTTATTAACATTTATTTACAAACAAAATGATCAAACAGTACGAAACCGTTTTCATTGCAACTCCCGTTTTGTCTGATGTTCAGATGAAGGAAGCGGTTGCCAAGTACACCGGATTCATCAAAGAGAATGGTGGTGAGATCGTGTACGAAGAGGACTGGGGTCTCCGTCAGCTGGCTTATCCTATCCAGAAGAGGACTTCAGGTTTCTATTACCTTATCGAATTCAAGGCTGATCCTTCAGTGATCGCAGGTCTTGAGACTCAGTACCGCCGTGACGAGCGCGTTATCCGTTTCCTTACATTCGCGATGGACAAGCACGCAGTCGCTTACGCTGAGAAGAGAAGAGCAAACAAGGCAGCAAAGAAGGAGGAGTAAACTATGGCACAGAACAATGAAATCCGTTATCTTAACCCTCCTACAGTAGAGGTTAGAAAGAAGAAATACTGCCGTTTCAAGAAGGCAGGCATCAAGTATGTGGACTACAAGGACCCTGAGTTCCTCAAGAAGTTCCTCAACGAGCAGGGAAAGATTCTTCCTCGCCGCATCACCGGTACTTCACTCAAGTTCCAGAGGAAGGTGTCACAGGCAGTTAAGCGTGCACGTCACCTCGCACTTCTCCCATACGTAACAGACCTTATGAAATAATAGGAGGACAGCTATATGGAAATTATCTTGAAGAAAGATGTGGCCAACCTCGGTCACGCTGACGAGATCGTCAAAGTAAAGACAGGATATGCTGTCAACTATCTTATCCCTCAGGGATATGCAGTTCTTGCAACAGAGTCCGCAAAGAAGGTTCACGCTGAGAACCTTCGCCAGAGGGCTCACAAAGAGGCTAAATTCCGCGCTGATGCTGAGGCTCTTGCAGCCAAACTTGCAGAGGTTGTAGTGAAGGTTTCTGCAAAGGTGAGCGAGGCAGGCAAAATCTATGGCTCTGTCACAACAGCTCAGATTGCTGAGGCTCTCGTTGCTCTCGGAATCGAGGTTGACAAGAAAGACATCACTCTCAACGAGGCAGTGAAGGAGCTTGGCTTCTATGAGGCAACAGTGAAGTGCTACAAGGACATCAAGGGCACTGTTAAATTTGAAGTTGTTCAGGGCGAATAAAGGCGGTCTGCTTCGTTGGATGTCTTGATGAAATCCTCACAACCATTAGGTTGCTGCGGTGTTCATCTTCACCATCCGCCTTGCATCCCATCCTTTATTCATCCCTTCACTCCAAGTTGTTTACTTGAAGGCTTTATATGGAGATCGGTTTTATACCGGTCTCTTTTTTTTGTTGCCTTTTGCTTGCACTTTGGTTGTCCTTTTGCTTGCCTTTTTGCTTGCCTTGAGGCAAATTTGGATAATTCAAAATTAATGTCTAACTTTGCCACTCAGTGCTGACCTGAAATGATGATGAAACTATCTGAAACAATGTCTTTTAGAAAGACTTTGGGTGGGTGCGAGGCTCTCCTGCTCTTCTTTTAAAAGTCATCTTCAGGCTCGCTGAAGAACAGAATAAACCACAATAGTAAAATTGAAGCAAAACGTATTATGAAGAAAAACTATGAACAGCCTGTATGCCTTGTTCTCGAAGTGGAGTCTCAGGGCGTTCAGGAAATCGTTTTATGGCAGCTTGCCCGGCGGAGCCTGCCGGCAGAGCATCTTGGGATGCCGTTGGCAAGACAATTAAATGGCTTTGGCTTAAAGATGAACAATTGCCTGTGGCAGGTAGTTATGACCCGGCGGCTCATATTGCTGTTGCCTACACTGAGGGGACTGAACTGAGTTTCAAGAATGCTTGCGCGCTCCTTAAGTTTACGGTTGCCAGCGAGGATGTAAGCGAAGTTGTTGTTTACACCACAGGAGGAGGTGAAAATACATTGTATCTTTCCGGCAATTTCGATGTCGATATGTCAGATCAAAATAATTACAAGTTTTCACGTACATCTGGAGATGGCTCTTGGGGCGGGAATTTTGTCAAGATTAAAGCGGCAGAAGGAGAGTATTTGGAAAAAGGCAAGACCTATTATATGGCTTGCATTCCAGTGACTGCGATTTTGAACTTGGAAGTTGTAGTAAAAGGAGTTAGACAGACAATCAGAACGACCTCGGCACCGGTTGAGATTAAGCGTAGTGATGTGCTTGATTTGGGAACAATTACTCCTGCTCAGAGAACATTTTATCTGACACCGGGTGAGTGGGCTAATGATGGAGCAAAGTTTGAACTTTATGCGCTGAATGGTTCTGATTTTCAATGGTTCGACTTTGAGGCGGTTGAAGGCAAGCCTTATAAGGTGACATTCCCTAACATATATGAAAAAGTTATTCTTGTGAGAAGGAATCCGGCTGGTCCTGCACATGATTGGAATGGCAAATGGAATCAGACTGATGACATTAAACTCAGTGGTTTAACTGCGGGACATAATCACTTCACCATTACCGGTTGGGGTGGAGGCGACTATACAACAGACGTTTACACCGAATAGTTTTTAAGTTTAACTCAGGCTTCCAGGCGAAACCTGGGTTAAATTTTAATAGTCAAACTGCGAATTGCCGCCGAAAAGCGTCCTTTCGCAGTTTTTTCGAGAAAAACACCATCTTTTTCGCAAAAAGATTTGCGGAGTTGAATTTTATTCGTACCTTTGCAATCCCAAAAAACAAAGCAACCTCTTAGGGTCTTGGGTAATTCCCTAACGTTGCCACAAAAAACTTATTAAAATGGATTTTATTAAGGTTGTCAATGATGCTTTCGCAAATGAGAAAGTCGCATCATACCCGAAGTTCAAGGCAGGTGACACAGTGACTGTCACATACCGCATCAAGGAGGGAGACAAGGAAAGGCTTCAGAAGTTCAGAGGTGTAATCATCCAGATTAAGGGTGCTTCTCCTGCAACAAAGACTTTCACCATCCGCAAGATTTCAAACGGAATCGGTGTTGAGAGAATCTTCCCATTCCAGTCACCGTTCATCGAGTCAATCGAGATTAACAAGGTTGGTAAAGTTCGTCGCGCACGCATCTTCTACCTCCGCGAACTTTCAGGAAAGAAGGCTCGTATCAAGGAAAAGAAACTTGCTCTCGTAAAGAGCGAAGAGTAGCATAAAATAACGAGGCCCGCTAGCTCAACTGAATAGAGCATTTGACTACGGATCAAAAGGTTACAGGTTTGAATCCTGTG
>SAMEA104315422__coassemble_291_pt1 | contig 27383 bp, 18 predicted proteins | sample SAMEA104315422__metabat2_high_PE_007 | metagenome-assembled genome bin SAMEA104315422 (sample SAMEA104315422) | gut metagenome | biome: Monkey gut; feature: monkey-associated habitat; material: faeces | place: China | collected 2013 | reverse complement strand
ACAGCGATGTCAAAGCTGACCTGTACTAATTGCCCGAAACCTTTACAAGTAATGAGCTTACCGAAATGCAAAGGCACTTTTTCCAAGATTTTGAGATGAATGCAAGGCGGACGAATGAGGAGGAAGGGAGTTACCTGAAGGTAATGACCGACCGACGATTTGAAGTCCAACGCAGCAGTCGCTCAAAAGATGGGAAAAGATCTCTCTCAAGATATATTGTGGCGGTTAAAGCGCCGGGGTCCCACCTCATCCCATTCCGAACTGAGAAGTTAAGCCCGGCCGCGCCGATGGTACTGCACTACCATGTGGAAGAGTAGGTCGTCGCCACGCTTCGAGAACCTCGATTGATGAAAATCAGTCGAGGTTCTTTCGTTTTATTCATCGACGTCGAACTCCTCATCGACGAAGAACTCTTCAGTGACGACGAAATCCTCATCGACGAAGAAAGGCGCTTAAGCGCCGTGCGGAGAATAGCGAAGCGAGAGCCTGTGCGATAGTGCGCACGGAGCACGACTTCCCCACATCTACCATTCCGGATCCTCCACATTTTTTTCTTACTGCTCCGGGCGCGTTTGCGCTGATGTTTCTTCACCGAATTGACCATTGCATAGTACTCATTTGGGCTGAGTTTTTCCTCTTTAGTCAACTCCTGCAGCAAATCCAATTTCCCCAAAATACGCATAAGCCTCAAAAGCGAGTCAAATGAGTTAATTTGTCCATCTTCAATTTTCTTGATTGTCGACACGGACACCATAGACTGATTGGAAAGCTCCTGCTGAGTCATATTATGCTTAAGCCTGATTGACTTGAGCCGACTCCCGATTTTTTGCAAAATCTGCGCATCCGTATGTCTTGAACTGAAAAAAGTGGTTCTTCCGCAATTTAGTTGAAAGACGGAGTTTGTACTGTTAGCAAAGGAATCTGGTATAGACGCAAAAAATCAATTAGCTAAATATCAAAAAACCGTAGTTTTAGCGCAATTTAACTAATTGATTATTAGGTATTTTCATAAATTTTTCGTAACTTTATGCTTACCACAATATAAAGTTATAGATGATGTGTAAAGCACCTAACAAAAGCAAAATTACAACATTTTTACGGCAATGCCTAACATCAACCTCTGCGAAAGCCGACTTATCGGCCCTTTATTCTCCAAGTGACCTGTCTGTTGAACAAGTGGAGCTCGACGATATGCGCAGCTATTATGTATACGCACGATGTAATCTTCCTTATGGGGTCTGTCCATATTGCGGCCATGTGAGTCGCAGCGTTCATAGCCGTTATCACAGGAATATTGCAGATCTTTCGATTCTTGGTCATCCGGTTATCATCACGTTTGAGGCGCGCAAGTTCTTTTGTCACAATCCGGATTGTCGGAAAAAGACTTTCGCTGAACAAACTAAAAGCTGTAAAGCGAGTAATGTTTGGCGAGCATTTCTTGACCTGCTCAAACGAAAAATGGTCTTCAACGACCTGTGCTTCAACTAAATTGCGGAAGAACCTAAACGGTTTTCACGGGTGCCGGAAGTAGGTTTAATGTCTCATTTAGTGGCTCATTTTGCGGCTCATTTACTCCGCCACTAAGCCTTGGCGTCTGCGGTTTGGCGAAAAACTCAGCCAAATTCACGAAATAAATCTCTATTTGGCTGACTTATCCAAACAGTTCATCCAGTGTGACCTCCATGTTTACGTGTCCGTTATGTTTGGACGTGGTAAGGCCGAAGGTGGTCACAAGTACAAGCAGTATGGAATGCGTGCGTTTATGGGCTGAGGAATTGCGGAGGGCCTCAAGTTTCTCTGTCAGTTTCTCTTCGTATTCGGTAGTAATTGCGTATTTGCCCTCCGAGTATTTCATCTCGCAGAGGTAGTCGGTCCTTTCCGTGGTGGCCGGGACAACAAGGTCTATCTGCGCCGTCTTCCCCTCTGGAGTAGGGCCCAGGTAACTGTATGTTGCATCGGCATATTTAATGCGGAGAGCATCTTTAAGCTGGACTGTATGCTCGGAAACGAGAAGTTCGAATGCGTGTCCGGCCCAGTCAAAAAACTCATGTGTCCGTTGGAGCGAGCGCCAGGAGGTCTTCTTGCCAGGCTCCACGAAGGTGAGGCAGAAGATGGAAAAGAAGTCACAGAGCTGATATACGGTCTGCACCCGTTTACCGCCGTAACGCGGATAGGTCTTTACAATTCCGGATTCAATGAGATTGGACATCAACTTGGTGAAAGTGCCGCCGCCGGAGATCTTGGCTGCTTCAATAAGCTCGTTCCTTGTCATCCCATAGAAACGGGCACCGAGGGCGCGGACTATATCAATGTATTTCTCTGAGGATGAGAACAGGCCTGTGTAAACGTCCTTGAATTCTGTTCGGGCTTTCTCCTTGTTGAAATACAGGGCATCGATATTGTCGGCCATGGTCCGGTCCGGGTGAATGCGGTCCATGTAGTAAGGGACGCCGCCGATGGTCATGTACGTGAGGGCTATCTCGTAACGGGAAAGGTGAAAGCCTCGTTTGGCCCAATACGACTCACATTCCCCAAGCGTGAAAGGCTTGAGGTAGATGGTCTCTGTCAGGCGCCCGTGCAGACCGCCGTAGTCGCGGAGCACGTTGTCCAGCATCCAACTGGTGGCAGAACCGCAGATGATGAGCACGATGTTCCGCTGCTTGTCTGCCCAGTTGTTCCAGAAGAAGCCCAGTTCTTCAATAAGTTCTGAGGACTGAGGACCGGCGAGCCAAGGGAGTTCGTCAATGAAAACTACTTTTCTTCTGCTCTTCACGCGCTGCAGAAGTGTGCGCAGCAGCAGGAAGCCTTCCCGCCATGAGGTTGGACGGGGATTCCCTTCGGCCGGAAGACCGCTGGCAATGAGGTCGTCATAAAAATGGAGCAGCTGGGATTCTTTGTGCGTCTGAGCTTGCTTCATTTCGTCCTTGCCGTCTTCCAACTTTTTGTACACGCCCACGGTGGAGAAACAGATTTTCCCACGGAAGGCTTCTTCCACGAGGAAGGATTTCCCTACTCTCCTGCGCCCGTATATGGCAAGCATTTCAGATTTGTCGGATTGGTAGATACGCTCCATCGTCCGGAGTTCTTCTTCTCTGCCTATGATTCTGGTACTTTTCATCTTGCGTGCATTTATCTCGTGTACAAAGATATAAAAAGTCAGCCAAATTCACGAAAAAATTCTCTTTTTGGCTGACTTTTTAAGGGCCGAGCTATTCGGCATCCCACATTTCTTTCATCTTCTTGATGGCATCTCTCTTCGCATCCTCGGTGATGTCGATGTAGGGCTTCATGGATTTGTAGTCACCGTGGCCGATGATGTGGTTGAGGAAAGTGAGGAGGATGTCCTTGCTCTCCTCGCAGCCGAAAATTTTCTTGAACATGTAGTCGTTGGTGAGGCTTGCGTAAACGCTTCTGGAGTTTGATAAGTCGGTTTTCATAGCACTTTGTTTGGAAAATTGAACATGAAGTACATTCTCCCGGACAGAACAATCCCGCCGGCGGAATGACGCCCCAAATGAAAGCAGAACTTGCGGAAAAGTTTTTCCAAAAACAGTAAAAGTGCTGGAACCGGCCATGATGTGGCGAATTTTGGACGGACACTTTCCTCCGTGATTTGCCGGATTGCTCTGAAGTCGGTTCGTGATAATCAAATGTGGAGGAACAGGAGTGCGAGTAGCGTGAGATATTTGAGAGAGTAGCAGCTGAATTCTTCCCGGAAGACTTTGGAGGCTTTCTGTATCTCTGTATTCACCCGGCGTTCCGTTATATTGAATTTCCGGCCAATAGTTTTATAGTCAAGTCCGTTGAATTTTTTGTCCGCGTAAACTTCGAATGTCAGTTCCGGCAGCCTTTCCCTGCAGTTGTCCAGTAGTGTGGCGCAGTCCATTCTTTTGTCGGCCTCATAATTGTCGAGATGCGAAAGATATTCGAGTTCCTGCTCCCTGAGGGTCTTCATCTGAGTTTCGCTGTTCCGCTGCAGTATGTGGCGGCGGCATCTGTTTTTGATGGCACAGGCGAAGTATGCGTCAAGGTTCCCGATTTCCTTATCCCCCTGCAGGGTTTTCATAATGTCCAAAGCGCAGTTCTGGAAAATGTCCTCAGCCTCGTCCCGGTCTCCTATATACCTTACAGCCAGTGCGATGTATCTGGGGCGCTCTGCAAAGATATGCTGCAAGGCGTCATCGGCAATCGTGTAAGTTTTCTTGATCTGTGGCATATGAAAGAGACATGTTTTCTTTCCGCGTGGTGAGCAAAGGTATAAAAAGCAATGAGAAATTACAAGCCTGCGTGAGGTTTTTTCCCTCTTTCGCGGCAGATGATAAAAAAGTTGGAATTTTCGCGTCAATTTGTGCAGTTCGAGTACTCTATAATATAGAACAAGTATAAAATACACGCTGCGATGGATGTTACAGAGGACAGTTTGTACAAATATTTCAGAGGAAAAGCGTCCCGTGAAGAGAAAATCGCCATTTCTGAATGGCTGGAAAAAAGCGAAGATAACAAAAGACTTTTTCGGGAGGCGAGTGACCTTTATGAGTCCTTTGTCATGACAGCTCCGCTCAATCTCTTTGAAACCGCGGCTTCTCCAGAACGGGGCAATGGAAAAAGCAGGGCCCGCAGGATTCTGTATACCCTCGCGAATGTAGCTGCCGTGGCCGCAGTAGCTGTCGGGATATGGTTCTCCATGGACAAGAGATATGACAACAAATTGGCCGAGTCGATGATTACGCTTGAAATTCCTGCAGGACACCGTATGGACATCACATTGGAGGATGGAACGGTAGCGAGGCTCAACTCAGGCGCAAAACTCAAATATCCCCAGTCATTCTCGTCTTCCTCCCGCGAAGTCATTCTTGAAGGTGAAGCCTGCTTTGAGGTGACGAGGGATGAACGCCGGCCGTTCGTGGTCAGCACAGGAGCTGCCGATGTCGAGGTGCTGGGAACCGTTTTCGACGTGTATGCGGACGAGGAAGAGTTCAGCACCACTCTCATTGAAGGAAGTGTCAAGGTGACAAGCCTGAACGACCCGGGGAAAAGTGTGACAATCACTCCGGACCATAAAGTCTTTATGCACAATGGAGCTCTGTCCGTGGAAAAAGTCGATGCCTCAGAGTCCATCCTGTGGGTGGACGGCATTCTCGACATAAGCGGAACCGACTTCGGCAAGATTGTCAGGAAGATGGAAAACGCCTACGGAGTGAAAATAATCGTTCAGAGAACGGATATGCCAGAAATAAGATATGTCGGCGGAAAAGTGAGAATATCAGATGGAATCGACCATGCTATGGGGCTGCTCAGCAGCATGTCCGGTTTCAGCTACACCAATGACAGACAGAACGGAATAATTTATATAAAATAAAATGCCTATGGACAAAAACACATAATGCGGCAGGACCGCAAAAAAAGCCTGCGTATGTTTCCCCCATCCGCAGGCCGAAGGTAAAAGCCCGATAAAACACTAAAGAACTTATTACCAATAATATTCTGCAAAAATATGAAAAAAACATTTCTCCACAAAGTGTTATGTGGAATGGTTTGTTTTGTATCCGTTCTTTGCGCCGGCAGTATGCAAAGGCTTGACGCAAAGCCTTCAAAGCAGGAAAAACGTGTCACCCTGTCATTGAAGAACGTGCCTCTCAAACAGGCATTGACGGATATAGAACGTCAGACACAGTATCTTTTCTTCAACAAAGACGTCGACTATTCAAGGAACGTCAGCATCAAAATCAAGAATGCCACCACTGAAGAGGTCTGCAGCGCTTTGCTGACTCCGCTCGGAATTGCCTATGAAATACAGAAATCGAACATTGTGATTTTCATGGCTCCGAAAGCAAAGCCGTATTCCCAATCGGGGGTGGCAAAGCTTAGGGTCCGGGGCAGAGTGACTGATGCCAAGGGAGAGCCTCTGGCGGGGGCTTCAGTCCTCTGGAACAACGGCAAAGACGGAGTGGTCACCGACATAGACGGAAATTATGAGATTGAAGTACCAGCAGGCACCAGTCTCGAATTTTCCTACATAGGATTCAATTCGGTGACTATGCCTGTGGACAATTCAGACAATTCAGGTGAAATGAATGTCGTCCTGAAGGAAGACATCAACATCCTGAACGAAGTCGTCGTGATAGGCTACGGTACTATGGACAAGAAAGAACTCACGTCGGCGATTACACATGTGGGCGAGAAGAACTTTCTCAGCATCAGCGCAGCTGACCCGGCGGCGCTCATCAAGGGCAAGGTTTCAGGCGTGTCGATTGTGAACACCGGCTCAGCCGACCCGAACTCCATGTCAAGCATCCAGGTGCGCGGAGTCAGTTCCCGTCAGGCCGGTCTCGGTCCTCTTATCGTTATCGACGGCATCCCTGGAGTAAGCCTGCAGAATGTCAATCCGGCTGACATCGCCTCGTTCGACATTCTTAAGGACGGAGCTGCTTCGGCAATCTACGGAACGCGCGGCTCCAACGGAGTTGTTCTCGTCACCACCAAATCCGGGTCCAGGGATGGTTCCGTACATGCCAGCTACAGCGCATCAGTGTCATGGGACACACTCATACGCGAACTTGACATGATGACGGCCGATGAGTACAGGGATGTGCGCATGGGATGGGGTGACAATGCGACCGATCTCGGCGGCAATTACGACTGGCTGAAGGGAGTAAGCCGCACAGGCTTTTCCCACAAGCATACGGTAGGCCTTTCCGGTGGAACAGAAAGGACCAACTACCGCGTGAGCGTGGATTACCGTTACGCGAACGGAATAGACCTCCGTTCCGACAGGCGTGAGTACGGCGGACGCGCATCAGTCAGCCACAGGACCAAGGGCGGGCTTATGGAGTTCAACGTGAATCTTGCTCCCCGCGTGGTATACAGCAACAATGCTGACTGGAGTGTTTTCAGCAAGGCCCTGGACGCCAATCCTACAACCCCTCTGATGAATCCTCTCAACCCTTCGAAATACTACGATTTCCTTGGACAGATAGCGGGGTCGAATCCGGTTGAGTATCAGCTGCTTGAGAAAGACAAGACTGATACAAGGATGCTGGACTGGGACGCCACGGTCAGGCTCAATCTGCTTCCTCTGCTTGCGAACAATCCTAATCTGCCGATTACACTCAATACACAGGTAACATATTCCGACAGACAGTATAGCTATGACAGTTCAATATTCAAACCGTCTTCCACTACCGGGTCAATCAATGCCGGCCGTACAGGAAGTGCGGTCCGCAAATATGACCTGAACAGGCAGGAAAATGTTGAATGGCTCACCAATTTTACAGGCTCTTTCGGACTCAACAATGTCAAACTGCTTTTAGGCTATAGTTACAGCTACTATCAGAATAGCGGATTCTCTGCTGAAAACCAGGATTTTGCCAATGATGCCGTAGGTGCCGACAACCTCGGGACTGGAGAATTTATGGCCAAGGAGGGTGAAGTCGGCATGAACAGCTACCGCAACAGCAGCAAACTCATTTCCTTCTTCGGCCGCGTGAGTTACGACTGGGACGGAAAATATCTTATGACAGCATCTCTCCGCCGTGAGGGCTCGTCCAAATTCGGAGCGAACCACAAATGGGGCAACTTCCCGGCAGTGTCGGCTGGCTGGCGAATCAGCAGGGAACGCTTCATGGAAGGGACGAATGGATGGCTTGACGAGCTGAAACTGCGTGCAGACTATGGTGTCACAGGAAATCAGGAGTTTGCCAGCTACCAGTCTATCCCTACAATGACCGGCTATGGCTACTACCTTGTCGATGGCGAGTATATGCAGGTGTGGGGAACTGAAAACAACGTAAATCCGGATCTGCGTTGGGAGAAGAACAAGAACTGGAACATAGGTCTGGATTTCGCTCTGTTCAACAACCGCATCACCGGCTCGCTGAGCTATTTCAACCGTCGTTCCGAGGATTTGCTGGGAACCTATTTCGTGCCTATTCCGCCATACACCCACCAGAACATATTTGTCAATGTGGGCACGATGGCAAACCAGGGCTTTGAGTTTGAACTCAATTTCATCCCTGTGCAGACAAGCAAGTTTACCTACGATTTCAATATCATAGGCTCGACTATGAAAAACGAATTCGTAAGTTTCAGCAATTCCGAATTCGTAGGCAGCGACTATTCCAATCAGGTGGCTGTCGAGGGACCGTTTTTAGGCTATACTCTCCAGCGCATAGAGGCAGGACAGTCGATAGGAAACTTCTACATGTGGAAATATGCCGGTATCAATGAGCGCGGAGAATGGATTGTCCAGGATCAGAACGGATATTTGATAGAGCTGTCCCAGGCGACCGATGAAGACCGCCAGATTGTGGGCAATGGCCTTCCGAAGTTTACCATGAGCACCACACATCATTTCCGCTGGCGTGACTTTGACCTGTCGCTCTTCTTCAGCGGGGCTTTCGGCTTCCAGATATTCAATATCCACGACTATTTCTACGGTACACGCAAGTTTAACGGCAATGTGCTCAAAAAGGCCTACGGCAAAAACTTCAAAGTCTCTGCCACTTCCCCGCATGCTGTCACCGACTACTTCCTTGAGGACGGAGATTATTTCAAACTGGACCAGCTGTCATTGGGATACACCCTGCACACTCCGAAGGCACGCTACATGGACGGGCTGCGTATCTTCGGCACTGTCAACAATGTATTTACGCTTACAAAATTCTCGGGTGTCGATCCTTCCAAATACAGCGTGAACGGTCTTGCCCCGGGAGCAAACGGCAGCCGGAGCTACTATCCTTCGACGCACCAGTTCATCCTGGGAGTACAGCTTGATTTCTAATGTTAAAATGGCATCCGTAAACGGATTGCCGCAAATCAACAATACTGATGACACGAAAAATAAGATATATAATAGCAGTCGCGGTACTGTGTTCAGCTTCGGTGGCATGTACAAACCTCGATGAGGAACTTTTCAGTTCTGTGACGACGGGAAACTACTACAACACCGCCCGTGATGTCAAACGGATGATTTTCAGACCTTTCGAGCATGCGTTCTGGTCGATTCAGAGCCTTTATACCCTAAACGAACTCACTGCAGACCAGCTTGTGACCGTGCAGCGGGACGGATGGTGGGACGATGGAGGTTCCTGGCGCAACCTTCACTACCATACTTACGACCGCACCAGCGAAGGACTGGAAGAGCTTTATGCCCCGTGGCTGGCCGGTTTCCAGGGCGTGGGAGAATGTAATTTCGTGGTGGAGGAACTGAACCGTCTCGATCTGGCGAAATTCGGCTTTACAGACAACCAGATAAGCAATTACAAGGCTCAGATCAGGGCACTCAGGGCGTGGTTCTATCTCAGGCTTTTCGACACCTACCGTTATCTGCCGCTTGTGGTGAGTTTCTACGACCAGTCCCTGAATACAAAGGAACAGGTGGAGCCGGAAGTGATTTTTAAATTCATTGAAAAGGAACTGAAGGAGTCCCTTGAGGGAATTGTCGAAAAAAGTGCCTTGGGAACGCAGTCCCAGCTTGAAGGCCTGTGGACCAAGGCGGGAGTGGCGTCAATGCTTGTGCGTCTTTATCTCAACGCAGATGTCTATATAGGAGAGGACCATTTTGCGGATTGCGAGACATACGCCAGGAATATAGTCAACGGAGAGTATGGTCCATACAAAGTTGCAGACCGTTGGGATGCCATCTTCGACTGGGACAATGACACTTGCGATGAAATGATTTTCGGATTCCCGTCCAAGGGTGGATATACCTACTGGCACTATTCTTCATTCATGTTTTGGGATTCGGTTCCGCACAACTACAATCTTATCATAGGCGACACCAAGAGCAAGCCCGGCATCCACAACTGCAAATATGCGGCATCGCCGAGCCACGACCTCTACGGCAATCTATATACCTACAGTCTCGGAATGCCCGTGCAGAAGTTCCGTAAATATCCCGGTGACTACCGCATGACAAACTACCGCAATCTCGGCAACAGCAGGCGTGAGGGTATGTTCGTCTATGGCTATCTTGAGTACAAAGACCCTCAAACAGGGCAGATGACTAAAAAGACTGCGCCTGAAAGAGCATACACGATTTATATCCGTGATGCCATCGGGCAGTTCCAGGGCATTGATCCGGAACAGTGGCCTTCCGACAAGGCCAGCAATATGAGAAACGGCGACCACAACTCCGGCTGGCACTATGTCAAATATCCTCTCTACGCTGACGGAGAAGAGGGACAGCTCGAAAGCGACTGGGCGGAAATCCGTCTTCCGGAGATCATCTATTCCCTTGCGGAATGTCTGCTGAGGAAAGGGGAGACCACTGAGGCCGCCGAACTTCTCAACGATGTGCGCAGACGTAATTACCCGGAGGAAAAATGGTCCGAGGTGCTTTATGCTCCGGAGGGAACGGCCGCTCTCGACATGGACGAAATGCTTGACGAGTGGGGACGCGAGTTCTTTGCCGAAGGACGCAGAAGGATCGATCTGATCCGCTTCGGCAAATTCTCGTCCGGACGCTGGTGGGACAAGACTGCCGATGCCGACGACCACTGGCAGATATTCCCTCTGACCAATTATGTGCTCAATCTTGACCACTCTCTCAAACAGGTTCCGGGATACAATTGATAAAACTGAAACGATATGTTGAAAAAATTTAAACTTTTCGCAACTCTTATTGCGGCACTTACGGCCTTGTCCGGCTGCCATGATGAGAAGGAACTGATTATAATCGACAAGAACACGCCCCTCAAGGTTTCTGCCCTGTATGTGATGGGAGATGCCAGTGCAGCAGGCTGGGATTTGGGCGCAGGTCTCGAAATGGACCCTGTGCGAGGCACAAACGGTGTGTTTACATGGCAGGGGTGGTTGAGGCCGGGATGGTTCATTTTCAGTCTTGACAACAATTCGTGGAACAAGATGATCAGACCGATGGTCGAGAACAGTCCGGTAGGAATGGACCCGGTTGTCGATGAAACATTCGAATATCCGACTTCCGCCAACACCAACTGGCTTGTGAAAGTGCCGGGCACCTATCACCTGACTGTCGATGTTCCTAACCGCACATTCAGCAGCGAATATGTAGGTTCAGATTCAGGGGAGAGATATGAAACCCTGTACCTTCTCGGCGATGCAACTGTGGCAGGCTGGGATCTGGGCTCAGCCATCAGTATGAATAAGGTCGAAGGTGATGACGCCGTGTTCACCTGGGAAGGTCATCTGAAACCGGGATGGATGCTTTTCAGCATTGAGAACACTTCTTTTGACAAGCTGGTGAGACCTATTGACGCGGACACTCCTGTCGGTCTTGAGCCTACAGTTGACCAGCCGTTCGACTATCCTACGGACAAGGACACCAACTGGCTCGTCCAGGAGGAAGGAAATTACTTCATTACCGTAAATATGACAAAATTCACTTTCAGCAGTGAATATGTAAAATAATAACCAAAAATAATAACCATGCAGATTTACAAATCTCCGCTGTTGATTATATTCGGATGCAGCACAGAAAACGGGGTGATGATGTCAGCCCTCAAAAATGACAACACCAATATTTACATCGGCATAGGTAACTCGGACGAAGAGTTTGCATAAGCCATAAATAATTATAATCATGAAAACCAATAAATTGATTGCGGCAGCACTTCTGCCCCTGCTTTTCTCCTGTGCAAAGGATAACCGTCCTGACGGAAACTGCGGCAATGATAATCAGAAACAGGAATTTTCAATAACAGTAAGTCCTCAGACAGCCAAAGCCGGCTACGAGGACGGCAAAGGTGTAGTCTGGCTTCCCGGAAGGAGCGCTTCCATACTTGCTGACGGCTCCACTCCAATTGCTTCCGCAGCACTTTCGACAATTTCGGACGACAAATTTTCCGCTACGTTCACTTTCGAGGCAGAAGAAGGAACCTACCGTCTTTTCTATCCATATAACGGAGGTTCATCTTACGACAACTATTGTGTAGAAGTTCCTTTGGTACAGAATCAGATTTCCGAGGGAAATTCCGCTGACATCATAGCTGTCCTTGCAGACAAAGACGTGCAGCTCTCAGCCGGAAACCCGGAAGTCGGAGGCCTGACCTACCATGCAGTCGGCTCCTACCTGCGCTTTCTCGTCTATAACGAAGCACCTGAAGGCGGGATGCTTGTGCCTACGGCTGAAGACGAGGTCGTTGAGGCAATAAGGATTTTCGTGCCGGGTTCATCTGTGGCAGGCAAATACGTTGTGAAGAACGACGGCACTGCGACTGTATCGCAGCGCAGCGAGGGCGAAGTGCATGTGAACCTTTCCACTCCGTGCGCCGTGGCATCATCAGCTTCCTCGGCATCGCAGATTTATGCCGCCGTTCTTTGCGGAGACTACACGGGAGTGAACTACACCGTGGTTACCAACAAGAAGGAGTACAAATTCACTTCTACGGAAGCCAGATCATTCGTAAGCGGTGAAATCAAGGATGTCGCGCTTAATCTTTCCAATGCCCCTATATGCAGGAATCTGTATCTGTTAGGAGATGCCACGGAGATTGGCTGGGCGGAAAACAACCATATTGAAATGGAGAACGTTGCGAATGGCATATTCTCCTGGGAAGGACATCTGAACTTAGGCTGGTTTGGCCTGAGTCGCGATAAAGACGGATGGGGCAACCAGCTGAGGCCGGTGAAAGACAACAGCCCGATCGGTCCTACTGCCGTTGCTGATGATAAATTCGATGCTGTCGATCTCACCGGAGACACTCACTGGCTGGTTACAGTTGCCGGTACTTATAAACTTACCGTGAATATGCACACTCTCACCATGAGCAGCGAAATGATAGAACCTGACGCTTTCCTCATGTGGGGTGACTTCAACTCTTGGAACTGGGATGAAGCTGTCACGATAGCCCGCGTTGACGGTTCGGATGAATACATCTGGCAGGGAACTCTGGGTGAAGGCGGTGTCTGGTTCCTTCTCAATAAAACGTATGACTTTATGCTGAGACCGGAGAAGACGGTGAATGTACAGGAACCAAAAGTCTTCACTGACAATCTTGATTTCCGTGCTATTGACACTCAATGGTATATATGGCCGGGCGGAAATTTCAGAATCACCCTTAACTGGAAAGCCCGCACTGTCAAATTCGAGGTCGTAGAATAGTCTGTCTAAATCCGACGATAATGAAAAAATATTATGTAATGGCGTGTCTTGCTGCTCTCCTGCTTGCCCTTGTCTCGACAGCCGGATGCGCGAACAAAAGTTATTATGAGATGATATATCCGACAGATGTCGCGTCCGAGCCTTTGCCTGAAGGTCTGCCCGATGTCGGAAATATCCACACATACAAGGCTCCGCTGTACTGGACTGTATATGAGTACATGATAACAAACCAGATGGCGGGCACGGAACCCATCATGAATATGGACGAATGGGTCGAGACTCTGGACTGGATAAAGTTGAATCTCCTTCCCTACGGCTATGACATGGTCTGCACCGACGGTGCGGGCGCGACTTATGCCGATGACGGAGGCGTCTATATGACCAGAAGGTCTGCGACTGTGACTAGAGAACTGGTGCGTCTTGCCCATGAAAGGGGCATCAAGGTAGGAATCTACGACAATCCTATGTGGCAGCTGAACAACGGCACGAGCGACAATATGCTCGTGCCGGGCACTGTCCACACTTTGGGCTCGCTGAAATACGATCCGGCTGTTGACAAGGTCTATTATCCGAATGTGGAGCAGGACTGGTGGTTCAACTGGTACATCGCGAGCCATCCGGGAGGACGCGAACTCATTGACGGTTTCTTCAAATACTACCACGATCTGGGAGTGGATATGATACGTATGGACTTCCTCTGCTGGTATGAAGAGGGCTGGAGCCGTGTCGAGAAAGACTATTGCAGCAGGGGATACGGAAGGGCCAATTATGCGCGGCTTCTCGGCTGGTGTGCAGAGTCAGCGAAGAAGTACGGAATATTCCTTTCTCTCGTTATGCCGAATATGTACAATGATGCGGAACTTGAAGCCCGCTACGGACACATGGCCCGTATCGTCTCCGACACATACATCGGGACATGGAAACACACCTCTTCTGACGGTCGCGGCAGTTCATGGAAGAACTGGCCGAACTGTATCAATATGTTCGACGGCTTTACGTACTGGAGTCATTTGGCAGGAAAGGACAGACTCATTCCAGACGGTGACGCCACAAGGCTCAACACTTTGGAGAACGATGACGAGAAGGAGTTCACGATTTCCATCCAGCTTCTTGCCGGAGGCCCGATTGCGGCAAGCGATAGACCTTCTACAATAGGCGACAATCTGCGTTTCTACCAGAACCGCGAAATGCTTGCACTCAATTACGACCATTTTGTCGGCAAGCCTATGGATGACAGGCTCAACAGCCCGGGTAGCAATATCTGGCACGGCGCACTGAGCAATGGTGACTACATTATAGGTTTCTTCAACCGTGATGATGAGGATCAGAGTTTCGACCTCGATTTTTCCGAACTGGGTCTCGAAGGCGAATACAAAGTCAGGGACCTGTGGAGGCACAGGGACGAGGGAACAGCAACTTCCCTGCATCCAAGAGTGCCTGCCCATGGCTGCAAGATTGTAAAACTCTCCAAATAATGATAATGAGTATGAGAACCTCATCCCTTCGTGCTGTGGTAATGCTTTTTGCCGCGTTATCCTGTTCGCCTCGCCGGGCCGTTGAAGCAGAATACAATGTCGTGCCTCTTCCTGACGAGATTGAACTGGACGCCGGCAAGCCTTTCCATTTTTCACCGAAGACCTGTGTGGTGGCTTCGGACAGCGCACAACTCGTTAACGCCGGGCTTTTTGCGGACTATGTGAAGACTATGACCGGCTTCAGACCGGAAATCACGGAAGATGCCCCTGCAGAGAATTATATAAGACTTGTTGCGGACAGACAGATGCCGCAGGCTGAAAGCTATCGGATCAATGTGAACTCCGACAGCGTCGTAGTCTGCGGGGCTGACCCTGCCGGTACATTTTATGGCCTTCAGACACTGCGTAAAGCCATCCGTGGCTCAAAGGGAGAGGATGTGCTCTATCCGGCCGCAGTCATCAAAGGCTCGCCTCTCTTTTCCTACAGGGGAGCCCTTTTAGACTGCGCCAGGCATTTCTTCCCTGTGGATTCCGTGAAGATCTGGATAGATATGCTTGCTCTTCACAACATCAACACTTTCCATTGGCACCTGACCGACGACCAGGGCTGGAGGCTTGAAATCAAGAGCCGTCCGAAACTGACTGAAATCGGTTCGGAGCGTCCATGCACTATCATAGGAACAACTGAAGAATATGACAGCATTCCGCATTGCGGCTACTACTCTCAGGAGCAGGTGCGGGACATCGTTGCGTATGCGGCCGCCCGTCATATATCGGTAGTCCCTGAGATCGACCTGCCGGGTCACATGCTGGCGGCCCTTGCGAGCTATCCGCAGCTCGGATGTACAGGAGGCCCCTATGAGGTCATGTGCCGCTGGGGCGGAAGTGCAGACATACTCTGCGCGGGCAGCGACAGCGTGTATGCCTTCATCAATGATGTTCTTGATGAGGTCGTTGAACTTTTCCCTTCGGAGTACGTTCATCTCGGCGGGGATGAGGCTCATTACGACCAGTGGGAGAAATGCCCTAAGTGCCAGAGGAAAATCCGGGAACTGGGTCTTGAGTCAGACGGCAGGAGTTCGGCGGAGCAGAAGCTTCAGAACTATGTGATGCAGTATGCCGCCGACAGACTTGTCTCTAAAGGCCGCAAGATCATCGGCTGGGACGAGGTGATAGGCAACGGTGCCGACAAAAGCACGGTTGTCATGGGCTGGAGAGGTCCGCACGGCGGTTACGACGGGGCCCGTATGGGCTATAAGGTCATCAAGGCGTCCAACTGGTATCTCTATCTGGACTACAAGGAGGACTGGGACGATGTGGTCGGACCGCCGTACGGCCGTGTCACGCCGCTCGACTCCACTTACAACTATACGCCTGTACTGCCGGACTATACGCCGGACCAGGCTGCCGACGTAATCGGTGTGCAGTGCTGTCTGTGGACGGAGTATCTGCCGACATTCAAAGATGTCGAGGGCAAGGCTCTGCCACGTATGGCTGCCGTGTCCGAACTTCAGTGGTGCGATGCCCCTAAAGATTTTGAGGGTTTCCGGCATCGTCTTGAGGGGCTTCTGAAAATCTATGAGGCGGAGGGATATGACTACCGTCCGCTGTAACTTCTTAAACGGCATCAGATGAAATATTTTATCTCCATCATTGTTCTTTTGGCCGGTATGACAGCATTCGGGTCGCCACACCGCTTCTATGCAGTCGAGGAAGGTGGCGATGGCAGTGCTCCTGGCATAGAACATACAGTCAGTATTGACACTGCCGGAGGGGTCGAGACTGTGACTATCACTCTGCGCAACCACAGGCATCTGCCGTTCCAGCCGGTCAAAGCCGGTCTGAAGCTTGGCATCGACACCTATATGGACCATTATCCGGAGTGGTATGACAAGTATTTCCCGACCCTTGCGGTCTGCGAGGCGGACCACTTCTACGGCTATTTCCAGTCGCCTTCCGGGAAGGTCAAGGCGGTTATGTCTGCAGACCCTGTGGCATCGTGGAGCATTGACTACAATTTAGGATACCAGACCCCTGAATATTGGTTCTATGGGCACAGAATCGAGTGTTTCAATCTTGATATGCTCTGCCGGGGTCCTCTGCCGGAACATCATCCACAGGGCCTGTGGCAGCTCGCGCCGGGTGAGGAACGTTCGTGGACGGTACGGATCATTGATCTTGACAGCATAGACTCTTTTGAGGAGACTGTCTGGAGGCAGACAGGAGCTCCCGTGATTTCCATGGAGAACACTTCCTGTGCAGCCGGAGATTCACTGGTGATTGATGTCTGGGGCAATGCTCCGGAGATGACGGTGGAGGGCAGAAAGATTGCACTGCAGAAGGTGGCCGATGACTTGTGGCGTGGAACCTACTGCGCGGTGGAGCCGGGAATCAAGCCGGTGAAAGTGCTGGACCGCGGTCGCAGTGCCTCCGGCACTGTGGTGGTGCGCCATCCGTGGCGCACCACCATGTCGCTCGCCCGTCGGGCGGCCGACCGCTACAAACAGAAGGCTACTTCCCATGTGGAAAGCTGGTATGGCTTCCACACGGCATTCGAGGTGGCACGTGTCATGCCGGAGCCTTCGCTTGACAGCGTGCTGAACGCCCGGTTCGACATGCTTTTTGACAAGGTCTATGACCGCTCCACTGGTATTCCCTACAGATACAGGAACAGAATCCAGAACGTGTCTTCGACTATAGGCATTCTTGCGGACCGCTATCTTGCGTACGGCAACGTGGAAGACCTTGACCTCGCGGAGCGCATGGCTTCATACCTTATGGGCTGCCAGCGTGAAGACGGGGCGTATATGAACGGGAATGTCGATTTTACGTCAGTAATCTATCCTGCCAAAAGCATGCTTGAACTCTCAGATGCCGAGCGGACGGCAGGACGCCGAAGACAGGCTGCGATTCATGAAGTTTCGGCCGGCCGCGCGATAGACCATCTTGCGGCTGTAGACGGGGACCTGGCGACAGAGGGAGAGATTACATACGAAGACGGCATGATTAGCTGTTCGGCTCTCCAGCTGGGCGAACTTGCATTGCGTACGAAAAATACAAAAGAGCGGCAGCGTTATACGGATGCCATGCTCAAACTTTTGAAAGGACACGATTGTCTGACCCAGCTTCGTGTGCCGGACGGAAGACGCCGCGGCGGCACGATGCGGTTCTGGGAGGCACAGTACGATGTGTTCATGCTGCCGAATATGATTTCTTCACCACACGGCTGGAGCGCATGGCGTGCATACGCCACTTATTACGCCTACCTGCTGACCGGTGAGGAACGCTGGTTACGGGAAACCTTCGATGCGGCATCGGCTTTTGCGGCTCTGATAGACTACAAAAATGGAAATCTGAACTGGGCCTTTGTGGTGGATCCGTTCGTGCAGGCCCTGCAGGTGTGTGAACCCGACTCTTCGCATACTGCTGACGATGACACCTATGGCAATCCGCATCCTGAGGCTTATCCCAACCAGCGACTTGTCGTGGGAGAGCAGTATGTGCCGATGATTGCCGACTGGCAGACCATTGTGTCGTCCGACAACGATGTGCACGAATGTTTCAAGTTCATAGCCGAGGCCGTGTTCACCAATGCCTTCGTGGTTGAACGCCCGGACGGAAGCGTCGGAGCCTACAATTGCACTGCGGAGCGGCTGCATGACGGCGGACTGAAAGTCACCGCTTCCGAGCCTCAGATTGCAACATTATACACCAATTTGCTGTCCAGACACATAAATGTCAGCTTTGACGGCGAAGTAAAAAAGATAAACAACTGACTGTCCTTCATATATGAAAAGAATAACACTTCTCCTGCTGCTTTCTGTCATCTGTCTGCAGGCCAACTCTCGTGAATATCCGCTCAATTCTCCAGACGGGAAGATTTCCGTTTCCATCTCTGACAATCTCGATTATGCCGTGACATTCAAAGGCAAAGCCGTCTTCAGCGGTTCTGCCGCCATTGAACTCGAAAACGGCAGGAGTGTCTCTGTTGTGGGTTCTCCACAGAAGTCAGGCATCGACCATGTCATTCCCTCTCCTTTCTACCGCAACACATCAATTGAGGACCGTTGCAACAGCCTGATTTTCAAAGCTGGAAAGGATTGGAAAGTGGAGTTCCGCGCCTACGATGACGGTGTTGCATACCGTTGGATCTACACAGGGAAAGCCCCGGTGAAGATTGTCGATGAGAAAGTGTCGTTCAGGCTTTCGGATGATGCTACTATGACTGCGGGCTATATACGCGCCGACCGGTGCTCTGACATGGAGTCGCAGTTCTTCAGTTCATTCGAGAACGATTACGAGCAGTTGAAACTGTCTGAAATGAATCCCTCCCGTATGGTTTTTCTTCCTTTGGCGGCTGAGCCGGCAGAGGATGTCAAAATCCTTTTTACAGAGAGTGATCTGAGCTGCTATCCGGGGTTGTACCTGCTCGGAGGCAACGGGCTTGAACTTCAGGGAGTATTTCCGCGCCGGCCGTCGAAGGAGAGACTGGGCGGCTATATCAACATCCAGAGGATAGTCGAAGAGAGGGAGGACTGCATCGCAAGGCTTGACGGTCCCCGTAGCCTTCCGTGGCGCATCGCAATCATCGGTGACGAGGACAGGGATCTCGCAATGAGCCAGCTAAGCTACCAGCTGGCCTCTCCCTGCCGTATAAGCGACACTTCCTGGATAAAAACGGGCAAAGTGGCCTGGGACTGGTGGAACAACTGGAACATTTACGGAGTGGACTTTGAGGCTGGAGTGAACCAGAAGACATACGAATACTACATAGACTTCGCGGCTGAAAACGGCATCGAGTACGTGATTATGGATGACGGCTGGAGCGTGCCGGGCTGCGGGGAACTTTTCAGCGTCGTGCCCGAAATAGACATGCCGGGCATTGTGAAATATGCTGCAGACAAGGGTGTTGGCATAATTCTCTGGGCCGGATTCGCTCCTTTTGAAAAAGACCTTGAAGATGTCTGCCGCCATTATTCGGAAATGGGAGTCAAAGGATTCAAAGTCGATTTCTTCGACCGCAACGACCAGGTCGTGGAAGAGTTTGTGGACAGGGCTGCGGAGACTGCTGCCCGCTATCATCTCGTGCTCGACCTTCACGGCTTCCACATACCCGCCGGCATCAACAGAAAATGGCCCAATGTGCTCAACACTGAGGGCGTGAACGGTCTGGAACGCCTGAAAGGCTGTGACATAAGTCTCAATCAGGTGAAGTATGACACCTATATACCTTTCATACGTCAGGCAGCCGGTCCTATGGACTATACCCAGGGAGCAATGCTCAACGGTACGCGGGAAACCTACCGTGCGTGCAATTCCCGTCCGATGAGCCAGGGAACACGCTGTCACCAGCTCGGACTCTATCCGATACTGGATTCACCGCTCAACATGCTCTGCGACTCCCCGTCCAACTACATCCGGGAGCAGGAATGTACTGATTTCATCGCAGACATCCCGACCATATGGGACGAGACCATAATACTTGACGGCAGGATGGGCGAATACTGTGTGACGGCACGCCGCAGCGGTGACGACTGGTACATCGGAGGAATCACGGACTGGACTCCACGTGACATTGTCGTAGACCTGTCGTTTCTCCGGGAGGATACAAAATATGTCGCTGAATGGTATTTGGACGGGCCTAACGCTCATCGCCATGCATCCGATTACAGGCATATAACGGAATCCGCAGGCAAGTCACGCAAACTGCACATGGCGCCGGGAGGCGGATTCGCTGCCAAAATAAGCCCTATGACATGGGATAGGGTATATACTATGGCTGATGAAAAATTGTCAGAACTGACTCTTGATGAGAAAAAGGGATTCATGTTCGGCCACAGCACATTCTACTATTACGGAGTCCCTCATAAAGGTATTCCATATCTTTATGCAGCGGATGGCACACAGGGTGTGCATATAAGGCGGAATCTTCCTGACACGACATTGGTCAGGCAGCTCGACAGTTCGACGGCATTTCCGACAGCGGTGACCCTTGCAGCGACATTCAATCCTTCGCTTGCCTATGACTATGCCAGGGCCATTGGCGAGGAATGTCGTGCTGGCGGCATTGAAATTCTTCTCGGGCCCGGCGTGAATATGGCCAAGAATGCCCAGAACGGCCGCAACTACGAATATCTCGGGGAAGACCCGTACCTGTCGTCAGTCATGGCTTCCAATTATGTCAAGGGACTGCAGTCAACAGGTACGGCTGCCTGCATGAAGCATTTTGTGGGCAACGAAAGTGAACTGTACCGTCAGGGGGCAAACGCCCTGATTGACGAACGTGCGCTGCACGAAGTGTATATGGCACCGTTCCGGGCAGGCATAGATGCAGGGGCAGGCTATATTATGACAGGCTACAATCTTGTCAACGGCGAATGGGCGAGCCAGAGTACGTATGTCATCGACACCCTGCTCCGCCGCGATTTGGGTTTCAGGGGCAGCGTCATGTCCGACTGGGGCGGGACAAATGATTCCCGTAAAGTGATAGACAGTGGACAAAACACAATCTTTCCCGGAGACCGGAGGGAAAGGGAGGAAATGGAGAAACTGTTCGTTGCCGGCGCAGTGTCGGAAGAGGAGATAGACAGGATGATTCGCCCGGTAATCGCAACGGGGATATTCTACGGGTTTTATGACAGGCCAAAGTATAAGCCTGAACTGCTTGAAAACTATCAGGAACATGTGGAGGTCGCCTATCGCACGGCCGCCGAGGGCACAGTACTGTTACGCAACAACGGCATACTTCCTCTTGCTGACGGCGGGAATATTCTCGTGACAGGACGCTTTCTTGACGGTGATCCGCGTCTTGACGGTTGGAATCCGACTTCCTGTGGCGATGTCGAGGGATACGACTGGCTGTCTCTGCGTCAAGCTCTCAGTGATAAGTTCGGTTCCGGAATCACATTCATTGACGAACCTACAGACGAGCAGCTTGAGGCAGCTGATGCCGTAATCGTGACTGTCGGGACGATTGACCTTGAGGCTGTGGAACGTCCGTTCGCGCTGCCGGAAAATGACGAGAGGCGTGCGATGCGTGCTGTGGCTCACAATGCAAACACCATAGTTCTGGTCATATCCGGTTCCGCTGTGAGGATGACTGGCTGGAACGACAAGTCGGCTGCAATACTCTATTGCTGGTATCCGGGACAAACCGGAATGAAAGCCGTGGCTGACATTCTTGCCGGTGATGTGAATCCGTCGGGTAAACTTCCCATGACAATTGACAGAGAATACAGCGAATCGCCGTCAGGCATCATCGCAAGTTGTTCCGGAGATTTGTATGAGCACTTGGGAGAACGCACTTACGGCTGTCCGAGGACCTACGATATACCATATCACGAGTCGGTGCTTGTGGGGCACCGGTGGTATGATGCCAAAGGAACGATTCCTCTGTATCCTTTCGGTCATGGACTGAGCTATACGACATTTTCGCTGTCAAAACCTGAAGTCAGGATGGACGGCGGGAAAATATACGTGAGTGTTGAAGTCCGGAACACAGGAGACCGTGAAGGCGCCCAGGTCGTGCAGCTCTATGTGGGGGAGGACAAGCCGACTGTGCTCCGTCCGCTCAAGGAACTGAAGGGAATGTCAAAACTCAGTCTCGTGCCGGGAATGAGCGGCACGGCCGTTTTTGAACTGAACGTCAGCGATTTGTCATATTGGGATGACGTCACTCACGACTGGCATCTCAATTCCGGAAAATACACGTTCTACATAGGGACTTCGTCTGCGGATATCATCTTAAAGAAATCTTGGACAATCAAATAAGGAGTATTCGCTTTTGAAGTTCATCTACATCGTTACAGCCAGCGGTCAAGCCACTCAAAGTAGCTGCGGTGCCAGTAGATGGCGTTCTGCGGTTTGAGAATCCAGTGGTTTTCGTCCGGGAATACTATGATTTCTGACGGGACTCCCATCATCTGGGCGCAGTTGAAGGCTGCCATGCCCTGGTCATACGGGACACGGAAATCGCTGCCGCCGTGGATGACGAGGAGAGGGGTGTGCCAGTTGTGGATGAGTTTGTGCGGAGAGTTGGCGTAGTGCCGGCGGGCTGTTGGGTTGCTGTCCCACGGTGCGCCTGTCCTGATGAAGCGTTTTTCTGTCTTGTGCGGGGCAAGCCGTGCGAGTATGTCGGCGTTTTCGGAAGTCACGGGAGTGAGTCCGTCAGCGGAAATAGCCACAAGTTCAGTGGGGAAGTCCATGCTCTGGTAAGGGGCATATACGGTCCCGTCAGCGATGTGGTAGGGGCTGCCGAAGTCGTAAAGCCAGTCTTCGGACGTGAGCCTTTCAATCTGTACGTCCAGATCAGCCTTGAATATGCCCTGTATGCCTTCAGCAAGAGAGTTGAACCAGATGTGCCTGCTGTCTTTGTCCCATACCGGGTCCGCCACGTTGTATTTGAAAGAGCCGCTGAGTTCCCTGACTTTTCCCACTGCACAGCTGCCGTCCTCCCCGATTGTGACGTCTGCCACCATAAGTCTTTGCTTGTCAGCTTCATAACCTTGCCGCTCCATGGATATCCAGCAGATTCTGCTGCCGTCAGGACTCCACACGGGATTGGTGTCGTAGCCTCCTCCCATTCCGAACTGAGAAGTTAAGCCCGGCCGCGCCGATGGTACTGCACTACCATGTGGAAGAGTAGGTCGTCGCCACGCTTCGAGAACCTCGATTGATGAAAATCAGTCGAGGTTCTTTCGTTTTATTCATCGACGTCGAAAGGCGCTTAAGCGCCGAGCGCAGCGTAACGAAGCTCTCAGCAATTAGAAATACTTTTTACATGTTTAGTTGCCTGTTTCAAAATAAGTAGTTATTTTTGTACTGCAAAAATGGTCGAATGGTTCAATAGTATTTGCATTAGGTATTGGGGCTATGGTAATAAAGCGAGACAGATATCTGAATGAGTTGCTGAGCAAACGATGGAACGGGAGGGTGAAAATCATCACGGGCATCAGACGCTGTGGCAAATCATTTCTCCTTTCAACTTTGTATAAGGACTACCTTAAAGATGAGGGAGTCCCTGAAGATTGTTTTGTGGAAATTTCCCTTGACAGGAAGGCTTATGTCAAGTTTAGGAATCCCAATGAACTATATGACTATGTGCTAAGCCAAACGCAAGATGAGAGCAAGCGATATTATGTTTTTATCGATGAGATTCAGCTGTCATTCAAGGTGAAGAATGAGGACGTGGATGAGAACTTGATTCCTGACGAGGATAAAGACATGCTCTATACAACATTCTATGACATTCTTAACGACTTGATGGCAAGGAGCAACCTGGATGTGTATGTAACAGGTTCCAATTCAAAGATGCTCTCAAAGGACATCGTTACGAATTTTCGTGATCGTGGGACGGAAGTCAAGGTATATCCCTTGTCTTTCAAAGAATATTATGATGTGTCGGGCTTGGAGAAGGCTGATGCCTTGGAAGAATATCTGACCTATGGTGGCATGCCGCTGGCAGTCACCGAGAAAGATGAATCTGAAAAACGCAAGTATCTGGCAGATCTCCATAAGAATGTGTACATCAAGGATATTGTGGAACGTTACAAGCTAAAGGACGATGAGGTACTTGATGCGTTGATTAACTCACTGTCATCGGCAGTAGGGTCGCTTACCAATCCGCATAACCTCGCCAATGCCGCAGGTACGCTAATGAGACGCAGTACCTCCGACCACACCATCAAGAACTATCTGGACTATCTGCAAGATGCCTATCTGTTTGTTGCTGCCAAGCGTTATGACGTGAAAGGGAAACGCTATTTCGAGAATACCCAGAAGTTCTATTCGATGGATCTGGGACTGAGAAATGCCAAGTTGAATTTCCGCCAGCAAGAGAAAAGCCATTTGATGGAAAACATGATTTATCTTGAATTGATACGTCGGGGGTATAGTGTGGATGTTGGAGTTGTGGAGCTTACTCGTGTCAATGAACAAGGTAAGAAACAACAGTCACAATATGAGATAGATTTTATCGTCAATACTGGCAAAGAAAAAATCTACATCCAATCAGCCTTGAATGTAGATACGGAGGATAAGAAGAACCAGGAGACCTTCTCATTAAAGAACTCGGGCGATTTCTTCCAAAAGATTGTGATTGTGGATGGAAACACAAAACTATGGAGGGATGATGACGGCATTGTGTATGTCGGTGTCATTCCCTTCCTGCTTGAAGATTCCGGACTGGGTTTCTAAAGATTCATTATTATGATTTTTAGGCGCTTAAGCGCCGTGCGCAGCGCAACGAAGCTCAGGCCTGTGGGATTGTTTTCCGCGTAGCGCTTTTTATATATTATGTCTTTCCGGAAATTTTTAATACCTTTGTAGGTCCTGGGTAATCTATGACCACAAATAACCTCATAAACAACTCTCGTGTCTTGAGAGAACCTGTGCCAAATCAGTTCGGGGGGGGTATAATAGTTTAATGCACAATGTTTTATATGAGAGAAGCGACATCGTGAATGATGCCGCCTGCTTTTGTGTGCACCATCTGCTGCTAATCAATTAAAATTTACCATAGTATGAAAGTATCAAAGTTTACATTTCTAATCCTTACCGGATTATTCTTGACGTTCTCCTGCGTCAGTCAGGACGACATTCAAAACCTCCAAAACCAGATTGACCATATCTATAACAATGAAATCAATCCGCTAAGCAAGCAGTTAACTTCCATTAAATCCTCATTGACAGATTTGCAAAAAGCAGACGAGGGTTTGAAAACCTACATTGACAAGCTCACCGAGACATCCAAAGAACTTGACAAGGCAATCAAGGATAATGATTCCAAATTTTAAGCCGCCAAAGCCGAGTTCGACAAGGCGATTGCCGATGCAAAAGCAGATGCAGCTGCAGACAACACAAAACTCAAAAATGACCTTGTAAACTCTATTGAGGCAGCAAAATCGGATGTTCTTGCGCAGCTTTCCGCCGCACGCACCGAATTGCAGAATCAGGTGGACAATATCAATGATGCCATAACCACATTGAAGGCGAAGGACACTGAACTGGAGGGCAAGATTGCCGACCTGAGGACTTATGTCGATAATCAGACTACGGACGTAAAAGATTGGGCATCAACCACCTTCGTAACATTGGAACAATATAATTCCACGGCCTCTACCGTCACTTCCATCCAGCAGACCATTGACGGACTGAATCAGCAGTTGACCGACATTGACGACAAGATCAAGACCTCCGTCACTACTGAAATCGAGACCGCATTGGAACCGATAAAGTCGAATATTGCAAGTGATGTGACGGCCGCTGTATCCGAGGGTTATACCACCGCCATCGCGAATGCCAAATCTGAAATCGAGGCAGCTTATACCCAGACTATTGCAGATGCCATTTCTGCTTTGGAAACATCCTTGAAATCTTGGGTGAACGAAAAACTCGCGGGCTATTACACTGTTGCCCAGACAGATGCGAAACTTTCCGCTCTGAAGAGCAATCTTGAATCTCAGCTCGCAGGGCAGAAGTCATATCTGGAAAATCTCATCAGCGAACTTGAGACACAGATGGAAAGTAAAATCAGTGCCAATTCGGTTCTTGTGGAGACTTTGCGGAACGACGTCACCACGCTTCAGGACAATGTCTCCAAGAATGCCACCGCCATTGCCGACAATTCAACAAAGATTGCGGACAATGCAAAATCTATCGGCAATAACGCTTCTGCTATCAGTGCAAACTCAACGAAAGTCAATAAACTGGAGTCTGACATCACGAAGCTTGAGTCTGAGATGAATTCAAAAATCGATGCTCTCCAAAATAAGACAGACAGCAATAAAGACAGCATTGACGGGATTAATTCTGAAATTGAGTCAATCAGGTCAGATTACGCATCGAAAATCTCGACTCTCAAAACTGAAGTGACTCAACTGATATCCGCCAATTCCGGACTGATTAAGGCGAATAAAACAGCCAATGAAGAAAATGCTGCCGCCATCAATAAGAACAAGACAGCCATCGCGGAACTGAAATCATCTACGGATGCCGCCATTGCTGAGAACGCATCAAAGATTGCTGTCAACGCACAGGGTATTGCGGACAATGCCCAACTAATCGCGAACAATGCTTCCGCCATCAACAACAATGCATCAGCCATTGCTGACAATGCAGCCGACATTGCCAAGCTCCGTTCCGACCTGGAGACTGCCAAAACTGATCTGACCGCCGCATACAAGGCAGCGATCAAGGAGGCTATCGAGACTTCCGAAGGCAAGATTACTGCGCAGATTGCGGAGGAAGTAAACACTATCAATGCGAAGATAGCGTCCGAGGTGGCTGCGGTCAATTCCACCATTGAGGCCCTCACCAAGAGGGTAGCGACCTGCGAGAAGGACATCAAGAGCATCAAGTCGCAGATTTATGCCATCCAGAATGACATCGAGGATATCCAGGAGCAGATTACGGCCATCCTCGCCAGAATCCATTCAATCGCCTACGTGCCGCAATATTCTGACGGCAAGGCGGTCATGACCTTTACGAATAACGGTACCATAACTCCCGGCACTGCCACCTTCGACTTCGAACTGAAACCGGCATCCACAGCCGCCGAAGTGGCCGCCGTATGGCAGACAGCTCTCTCAATGTCAGCCGTTTATACCATCACCAAGGCTGCTCCTGAAACAGTTTCGCTTACAGTGGAAAGTGTTTCTGCCGAGAACGGCTTCCTCAGCGTAACCGTCAGCGGACGAAATCTCAAGGATGCATATTTCCAGAATAAATGTTCGGCCAATGTCCGGCTCAGCATCTCTGACGGCAACAATGATCTCACTTCCGAGTATATCCAGATGGTTCCTTGGACTCGTGATGTCATCAGTTTTGCCGAC
>SAMEA104315422__coassemble_266_pt1 | contig 29074 bp, 24 predicted proteins | sample SAMEA104315422__metabat2_high_PE_007 | metagenome-assembled genome bin SAMEA104315422 (sample SAMEA104315422) | gut metagenome | biome: Monkey gut; feature: monkey-associated habitat; material: faeces | place: China | collected 2013 | reverse complement strand
AGTTATTTACGCCGTCTTTGTGAGGCACGCAGACGCGATGCCGACTGCACCATAGCCTCGTCAAGCATAATGTTGCGTGCTGCAAGAATGTCCAGAACCATCGCAACAAGCGGGAAGAGCGCCGTCACTGAGAAAACCATCTCGTTCCATCCGCGAACCACGTCCACGATTATCCAGATTTGGAACGCGAGCAGGTTTATCGCCGAGAGAGTGGCGACCCTCATCTGAGGAATCCTTATCTTGAAGGCGAACAGCGAAAACACATTTCCGGCGAGGGCAACAGCGAGGAGCACGAGGTAGGGAACCTTTTCAAAATATTTGATGCTAATCTCGACCCCGTCAGGACCGAGAATCGTTGCGAACTTGCAGAAGAACATGGATGTCAGCAGCGCCGTCGCAACAGCAAGATATAGGGTTTGAATCCTTTGCCACATAATTTTATGATTTTTATCGTTTCGGTCTTGTCGTCCGTTTCGTGCATCTGAATGCATAAACGTCCGCAAAAATAATAAAATCCGCTCATTCGGAAAAATCGGACGGCATTAAATTGACTTCGAAAGTAAAAATGACTATATTTGCGGAATCACGCCCGATATTGCGGAGTTTCGTTATGAAATGTAAACTATCGGGAGTAATTTGTTAAATACTAAAAAATAGAGAATTATGCGTATAGCAGAATCAGAACTCATAATCAATGGTGACGGCTCCGTGTTCCACCTGCACCTGAAGCCGGAAGAACTTGCGGACAATGTCATTCTTGTTGGAGACCCCGGCCGTGTCGACATGGTCGCGGAATTCCTTACCGACATCGAGTTCCGTCACGCATCGAGGGAATTTGTGACAACTACCGGAAAGTTCAACGGGAAACGCTTCACCATCGTCTCGACAGGAATCGGCTGTGACAACATCGACATCGTTATGAACGAGCTTGACGCTCTTGCAAACATCGATTTCAAGACCCGTGAGGTCAAGGCACAAAAACGTTCTCTGAACGTTCTCAGAATCGGCACCTGCGGTGCAATCCAGAAGGATATTCCGCTTGGCTCGTTCATCTTTTCACACATTTCAGTGGGATGCGACGGACTTCTCAACTGGTATGCGGACCGCGACAAGATAGCCCTTCCTGGAATTGAGGAGGCTTTCAAGAAGCATGTCGGATGGGCAAAGCATCTTCCTGACCCATATTTCGTTGCTGCGAGCCAGAAACTCATCGACAAGTTCAGCGACTGCACCGTGAAGGGTATGACAATCTCCGCATCAGGCTTTTACGGACCGCAGGGACGTGTTCTTCGCATGCCTCTCGCCATGCCGGACATGGTGGACAAGTTCGAGAGCTTCGAGTATGAGGGCCACCGTATCACCAACTTCGAGATGGAAGGCTCGGCTGTGGCCGGAATAGCAGCCCATCTTGGGCATCACGCCGGCACCGTCTGCTGCGCCATTGCCAACAGGCACATCGGCAGCAGCAATCCGGATTATAAGCCGCAGGTGCGGAAGTTGGTTGAATTGTGCTTGACAAAAATGTCTGAACTATAATTGAAGGGGAGCCTAAAAGGCGATCTGCTTCGTTGCAAAAGCCCTCGAAATCCTCACCCTCTTGTTGACCCCTCCCGTCCCCTCGAAGGGGAAGTGGTGCTCCGCGAGACTCTATCCCACAGGCCTGCGCTTCTGTGCGCTTCGCACGGCGCTTATGCGCCTTGGGTTGCTGTGGTTTCGTCTTCAATGTGCGCCTTGCATCTCATCCTTTTATGCATTCTAATTGTATAACTCGCTGAGGGTGAGGGTTGAGGGTTCGATGCGGGGGTCGGTGACGGTGGCGTCTATGCTGCGGGCGATGCCGTCGGAGACATTGACTTCGAGAAATTCCATAATGGCTGGAAGATTCTCAAGTCCGGAGCCTGCAATCTCGTGGCGGGCACCCTCGTAGCGGTAGATACAATGATTGTAGCCGTTTTTGCGGCAGACGGAAGCGATGGTGTTGGAACCGTACCAGCCGATTTTGAAAAACTTCGTCTGCTTATAGTTCACGACCTTGTCGGCCGTGCCATGAAAAAGTAGCATCGGGCATGGAGTCTTTGCATATTTAAGAGCCCCGTTGCGGCTGAGTATCGCCCCGGCGAGTGAGACCACGCCCTTGTAGTTGAATCCTTCGGGGAGAACCTGCGCACACATGCTTCCGTTGCATATTTCATATTCTGCCTGAAGTACGGAAATTGCGCCGGCTGACGAGCCCATGAGCACGATGTTCCCTGTGTCGATTCCAAGTTCTGCGGCATTGTCGATGATGAAGCCGGTGGCGCTGAAAAGGTCTTCCACAGCGATGTGGATGGCATTGTCAATGGCATCCACACTTCCGAGGCCTACATTCTTCTGGCCTTTGAGTCCGAGTCGGTAGTCAATCGCGACCACTCTGAGCCCCTCTCTGAGCATCGCGTTGAAAAGCGGCATGCAGTCCTTGTCATCTCGGCTTCCTCCTACAAAACCGCCTCCGAACATGAAGATTACGGTCGGCTTCTCGCGCCCGGTCACGAACTTTGTCGTACCCTTTTCCGGCTCATAGATGTCCATGAAGAGCTTGCATGTATCCCTTTCCGCGAACATGTATGTTCCCTCGGGAATGGGAATATTCGACTTTTTCGTCTGTGCCTTGGTCGGCAGACAGCACAGCGCCACGACGGCGCAGATGAAGATGACTTTCAACGCTTTTCTCATTTGTGTCTGAATTTTGATGGCTCGACAATGCGGAGGCCGTTTTATATGCAGCCCTGATTGCATAATCTGTGCCTTACTGCTTGATTCTCAGGGCATCGCCTCTATTTTCCCGGTCTTGCCTCACTGACTGTTGTGTCGCTTTTGTCCGGAGAGAGCCCGATGTGCAGACGGACTGTTCCTTTCTTGCGGCTCTTTCTGCTCCTGTCGCTGATTATGAACTCGGAGACAGGGTCCTCCACGAATCTCTGTATTACACGGCGAAGCGGACGTGCCCCGTAGCTGGGGTCAAATCCGGCCACGGCTATGAACTTTTTCACGGCTGGAGCGATGTCGAGACTGTAGCCTGCCTCGAGAATCCGCCTCTGTAGCGCCTTTAGCTCGATGTTTACAATTTTCGCAATGCTCTCCGGCGTCAAGCTGTCGAAAAAGATGACCTCGTCGATGCGGTTTATGAATTCCGGCGGGAATGTGCGCCTGAGTGCCTTGTTCAGCACTGTCCTCCGGTTGTCGACGACATTTCTTCCCGATGTCACGAAACCAACTCCACTGCCGTACTCGTCCAACTCGCGGGAACCGACGTTGGAAGTCATTATAAGTATGGTGTTGCGGAAGTCCACGGTGTTGCCGTCGCTGTCGGTGAGACGTCCGTCGTCAAGCACCTGCAGCAGAAGGCTATACACGTCCGGATGGGCCTTCTCAATCTCATCCAGAAGCACCACGCAGTAGGGTTTGCGGCGTACTTTTTCGCTCAACTGTCCGCCTTCCTCGTAGCCGACATAGCCCGGAGGCGCTCCGATGAGGCGCGAGACGTTGAACTTTTCCGAGTATTCGCTCATGTCGATACGCACCATATTGTCTTCGCTGTCAAACAGATACTCGGCTATGGCCTTTGCAAGCTGGGTTTTTCCGACGCCTGTAGGGCCGACGAACAAGAAAGTTCCTATCGGGCGGGCGGGATCTTTGATCCCGGCGCGATTCCTCCGAATCGCGCGGACGACGCCGGCGACGGCCTCGTCCTGCCCGATTATCCGCTGCTCCAACCGCGACTTCATCCTCATAAGCCTCAGACTTTCAGACTGCGCCACACTGCTCACCGGAATGCCGGTCATCTTCGACACCACCTCGGCGACGTCCTCCCTGCGTACGGCCTTACCCCCGCGCAGCCGCACCATCGACCCGGCCTCGTCCATGATGTCCAGAGCCTTGTCCGGCAGACATCTGTCCGTCACATACCTCGCAGACATCGACACGCAGGCCTCAAGCGCGTCCTCGCTATAGCTCAGTTCGTGGTACTGCTCATATCTCGGGCACATCCGCTCCAAAATCGACAGTGTCTGCGGCGCCGATGTGGGCTCAACCACAATCTTCTGAAAGCGCCTGTCCAGCGCCCCGTCCTTCTCTACAATCTTGCGGAACTCATCAAGGGTTGTCGCTCCGATACACTGAATCTCTCCGCGGGCCAGCGCCGGCTTTAGGATGTTCGCCGCGTCCAGGCTTCCGGAACCGCCTCCTGCCCCGACCATAGTGTGAAACTCGTCAATAAACAGAATCACGTCCGGGTTGGCGGCAATCTCGTTCATGATTCCCTTGAGCCTCTTCTCGAAGTCACCTCGATAGCGAGTTCCTGCGACGACCGAGGCTATGTCGAGAGAAACCAGGCGCTTGCCCTTGAGAGTCGGCGGAATGTTCCCCGTCGAAATCCTTATGGCAATGCCCTCCACGATGGCCGATTTCCCCACACCAGGGTCACCGATGAGCATAGCGTTGTTCTTTTTTCTCCTGCCCAGAATCTGAATCACTCTCATAATCTCGTCCTCGCGTCCGACTACAGGATCCAGCCTGTGCTCCTGCGCCGCAGCCGTGAGGTCATAGCCGAATTCGTCCAGCAGGCTCTGTTCCTCATGCCGCGCTTCCCCGGGGGCTTTCCTTCCACCGGTCTCTTCCGTGCTTCCTTCAGCCCCGGCCTCTCCGTTCCCTTCCGGAGCGTTTCCGGATTCCGGGGCGGACTCGCCTCCGAGCAGTCCGAGCTTCGAAAACTCGTCCAGAAGAAATTCGTAGGTGATTCCGTGTTCCCGCAGGTACATTGTTCCATAACTTGCCATTGCCTTGCTCAGCGCCAACAGCAGGTGTTGCGGTCCGACTACGCTGCAGCCGGACTTCGTGGCTTCAAAAACCGCGATGTTGATGATATTCGTCGTGCTCCTCGATAGCGTAATGCTGTCGATGTCGGAGTAGGGAATATGCCGTCCTTCTGAAATCTTGCTGTCTATAAAATCCTTAAGGTCAGCGAGATCTATTCCGAGAAACCTCATGTGTGCAGCAGCGAGATTTTCTTCGTGGCGAAGTATTCCCAGAAAAAGATGATCCGTCCTGATCATGTAGCTGCCGGTTCGCATCGCCTCCTCCCTCGCATAATTCACGATGGCATTCAGTGTGTCAGAGATTGATACTTTCATATATTTTAGAAACGATATTGCCGCAGAGACGATTTTGTCGTCCCTGCTTTTGCAAAATTACGTAAATCTCCGTATATTTGCAAGCTATGCCGTGCCGCTTGACTGATGCGGTCGGTGCATGTTTTTAGAAGGCATATCCTTACTCAAGTTTCGTAGTGCGAAACATCTCTTTTGAGCCCTTGCGGCGAGGGTGGCCGAAAAGTGAAGAAACTCAAGTTTCGCAAGTGCGAAACACCACTTTTGAGCCCTTGTGGCGAAGGTAAGTCCTCTCCCCGAGGGAGAGGATTTAGGAGAGGGGTAACGTGGACAGAAAAAAGTGCGTGGGACTTGAGAGTTTGATAAAAGAGATAAGTTTTATATTCGCAATAAGTTAGAATACTTGCGAAACTTGAAATATGATTACGGCCAAAGACATAACAAAGAGTTTTGGAGACCTTCGGGTTCTCAAAGGAATAAGCCTTGAAATCGGGAAAGGGGAAGTTGTCTCCATCGTCGGTGCCTCTGGTGCCGGCAAATCCACTCTTCTCCAGATTCTCGGTACGCTTTCGCAGCCCGACGGCGGAAGTTTGGCAATTGACGGATACGATGTGCTGTCCATGCGTGGCGACAGGATTTCAGAGTTTCGGAACAGGAAAATAGGGTTCGTCTTTCAGTCGCACCACCTGCTGCCGGAGTTTACGGCGCTTGAGAATGTCATGATCCCGGAATTTATTGCCGGAAGCGGCCGCAGGACTGCCGAGGCGCGGGCCCGGGAACTGCTGTCGGAAGTGGGACTCGAAGACAGGATCGGCCACAAGCCGTCGGAACTTTCCGGAGGCGAGGCACAGCGGGTTGCGATTGCCAGGGCTCTGGTCAACGGCCCGGCCGTGCTCTTTGCCGACGAGCCTTCAGGAAACCTCGACTCCGTGACCAAGCAGGAAATCCACAGGCTATTTTTCGAAATGAGGGAGCGTCACGGGCAGACCATTGTCATAGTCACCCACGACAACGCTCTCGCGGACGAATGCGACAGGAAATTCACCATGCAGGACGGTATGATTCTCAAAGTTGAGTAGCAAAGTGTTTTCTTCCTGCTCCGCGCCCGGATAAGAGTACTCCATAGGCGTCGGACAAAAACAATGACGGAATGGGAGTTTTCAAGTTCAGAAAGTTTGACGTGCGGAACGAGAAGTCCGCGATGAAGGTCAACACGGACGGAGTGCTGCTCGGTGCGCTGATGACCATCACAGGTAACGAACGCCACCTTCTGGACATCGGCACCGGCACCGGTACTATTGCCCTGATGGCCGCCCAGAGACTATCTGAGATGCCCTCAAGACCACAGGCTCTGTTTGATGAGCAGTCGTCAGAACTATCGAAGGCAGAACTACAGCAGGAGAGCAAGGGCTTTCTGATAGATGCCATTGACATCGACGAGGCATCTGCCGAGGAGGCAGGTGAGAATTTCCGAGACTCCCTTTGGGCCAGAAATCTGCATGTGCATCATTGTCCTCTTTCTGAGTTCTCTTCTGAAGCGTCCTTCGATCTGATTTTTTCAAATCCTCCGTTCTTTACGGAAACTCTCCATTCTCCGTCCGAGCGCAAGGCTCGGGCCCGTCACGCAGATGCCCTTCCACTGGAAGAAATAATGGTTTTCGCCGCTCTTAACCTCACGGACGGAGGTCGCCTGAGCCTTGTTCTTCCGTCTGACCGCGAAAAGGAAGCCTCGGAGCTCGCGGCACGGCACGGCCTTCGTGTCCTCCGACTCGTGGATATACACGGCTCGGACCGAAAGCCTGCATATAGGGTTATAATGGAATTCTCCCGCAACGTCGGGCAGAAAACCGCCGCGTCACGGAAGAAAGTTACAATAAATATGAATGGAAAGTATTCAGAACAATATTTAAATATCGTTTCTGATTTTCTGCTTATCTCATCCCGCCTCGTGGACCCATCCCGCCTCGTGGACTCATCCCGTCAGGTGGAGGCATTCCCGGCCCGCCCCTGCGCTCACCGTTGAGCCTGTGAATCTGTTCCCTGCGAAAGTCTTCCTCAGCGACAATGAGCTTTGCAATCTGTTCGTCCGTGAGTACTTCGGAAAACTTCTCATAATAAGACATTTCCCAAGCATCCAGATTGGCTCGCGCTTCGAGGTACTTCTTCAAGAGAGTTTGGACGTTTTTCTTTGACTTGAGTGCCTTTTTTAGTGACCTCAGAGCTTCTTGACGCTCGTGGAAAAGTCTGCCTTTCTGCTCCTCGTATTCATTATAGGCCTTCAGAAATGCTTCCGACTCGTCCTTTTGCAGGCCCATCCGTTTGGTGATGAACTCGACCTTTTCGGCCTGGACCTTCTTCCAGAATTCCGGATCCTTCCTTTCGCCTTTTGGCTGGGCTCCCAGGCTGAAAGCCGCCGGGAGCATTGCCAGCACTAACAAACAAACCTTATAAACACTTTTCATTTTTTTAGTTTCTTTTTGGTCCATATTTATCTTCTCATGTCCAGTACACTCCTTCATTTTGCGCATCTTCAGTTGTTGCTGACGATGGAATTGATATCTTCAACCGAAGCTCCTGTATATATCAGATACTCAATAATTTCGTCGCTACTGAGAGATGTTGCGGCGTTGTCCGAGTAGAGATAGTGTTCCGATGCCGTCCGCCTGCCGTCAAAAAGCAACATTCCGAAAAAAACGAGAGCGATGGAAGCCGCCACCGAGAAAACCGGCACCAGAATCCGGCGAATCTTCCTGCTGCGGGTCTCCTGGATTTCAGGCACGCGCAAGGCCCGCTCCCTCATCGCTTCGAAATATCCATCGGGGACGACGAAAGGATTGCCCTTCAGCCTTGCCTTGTCATTCAAGATGTCCATATCATCATTCTGTTTCATAACACGTTTCTTTAGACAATTATCTTCTTCAATAGTTTAGCGTTCCTGTTCCATATTCCCGGAGTTGTGCGTCAGTTCATCACGTATCTTATTGTACGCTATGTGATAAGATGCCTTTAACGCCCCCTCCGACGTCCCGAGAATCTTCGACATTTCCTTGTATTCCACTTCGTCGAAATATCTCATCTCAAACACAAGTCTCTGCTTGCACGGAAGTTTCGCAATCGCGCGATAAAGCGCGGCCTGTGCCTTGTCACCGTTGAAATATGCGTCGCCTTCGATATTCCTGACGGCCGAAGATTCAAAGCCGGCGGACGAAAAACGCGAAAGAATATCCCGTTTTCTCAGAAAATTCAGGCTTTCATTTACTGTTATTCGGTATATCCAAGTATATACTTCCGAATCGTAACGAAACTTAGGTAATCCCTTCCAGATTTTAATGTAGCAGTTTTGCAGGACGTCGTCTGCATCGTCGTGGGAAAACACAAGCCTACGGATGTGCCAATACATCCTTTCGCCGTAGAGTGTGACGATATCGTCAAACGCACCACGGAAATCCTTCGATTTGAGCCTTTCGGATATATGTTTCTCAGTAACGTTCATATTCTTAAGCAAACATTCTTTAGACACGGATATATGCCTGAGGTTTAGAATTGACGCTCCAAACATCGACGACGGATCAAAAATACGGAATTTTGTGATTATCTTTGCAGATTGTACGTCACGAAATAAGGAAATATGGAATTTATACGTAACTTCTGCATAATCGCACACATCGACCACGGAAAGAGCACGCTCGCCGACAGGATGCTTGAAATCACGGATACTCTGAACGCGAGGGAAATGGAGAATCAGGTGCTCGACTCGATGGATCTTGAACGGGAAAAAGGCATCACGATCAAGAGCCACCCGATTCAGATGCAATACAAGTACAAAGGCGATACCTACACCCTCAACCTTATCGACACTCCGGGCCATGTGGACTTTTCTTACGAGGTGTCACGGGCAATCGCTTCTTGTGAGGGAGCGCTGCTTGTCGTCGATGCAACGCAGGGTATTCAGGCGCAGACGATTTCAAATCTCTATCTTGCTGTGGAACACGGGCTTGAGATTATCCCGGTGCTGAACAAGATTGATATGGACTCGGCTATGATTGATGTCGTGTCTGACCAGATTGTCGATATGATAGGCTGCTCCCATGATGAAATTCTGCTGGCTTCCGGGAAGACTGGTCAGGGAGTAAAAGAGGTTTTGGACGCGATTGTGGAGAGGGTTCCTGCTCCGAAGGGCGATCCTAATGCACCGCTTCAGGCTCTGATTTTCGACTCCGTATTCAACTCGTTCAGGGGCATCATCGCCTATTTCAAGGTCGTGAACGGAACCATCCGCACAGGTGACAGAGTCAAGTTCTTCAACACAGGCAAGGAATATGTCGCCGACGAGGTGGGAGCTCTGAAAATGAAACTCTGTGCCCGTAACGAAATTGCCTGTGGCAGTGTCGGGTACATCATCTCCGGAATAAAGACTGCCAGCGAGGTGAAGGTGGGAGACACCATCACAACTGTCGCCAATCCTTGCCACGAGGCGATTGCGGGTTTTGAAGAGGTGAAGCCGATGCTCTTTGCGGGAATGTATCCTGTTGAAACAGACCAATATGAGGAGCTTCGCGCCGACCTTGAAAAATTCCAGCTCAACGACGCTTCCTTCGTTTTCGAGCCGGAGTCTTCGCTCGCGCTCGGTTTCGGTTTCCGCTGCGGATTTCTCGGACTTCTCCATTTGGAAATCGTGCAGGAGAGGCTCTTCAGAGAGTTCGGTATGGATGTCATCACGACTGTGCCGAACGTCTCCTACAAAGTCTACACGACCCAAGGCGAGTGCATCGATGTCCACAACCCTTCCGGTCTTCCGCCGACAACACTGATTGACCACATTGAGGAGCCATACATCCGCGCCCAAGTCATCTCCAAGGCCGATTTCTATGGTCCGATTATGAAACTCTGTCTCGACAAACGTGGAACTCTCATCGGTCAGCACTACATCACGTCCGACCGTCTCGAACTCACCTACGAGATGCCGCTTTCAGAAATCGTTTTCGACTTCTACGACAAACTAAAGTCAATATCAAAGGGTTACGCCTCTTTCGACTATCACATAGTGGGCTTTAAAGACGCCAAACTCGTCAAGCTCGACATTCTCCTCAACGGCGAGCCGGCCGACGCCCTCTCGTCCCTCATCCACGTCGACCACGCCTACGACTTCGGACGCAAAATCTGCGAGAAACTCAGGGAGCTCATCCCGCGTCAGCAGTTCGACATCGCCATCCAGGCCGCAATCGGTGCCAAAATCATCGCCCGTGAGACCGTCAAGGCCGTCCGTAACGACATGACAGCCAAGTGTTACGGCGGTGACATCACCCGAAAGAGAAAGCTTCTCGAAAAACAGAAACAGGGCAAGAAGAGAATGCGCCAAATCGGCACAGTCGAAGTGCCTCAGTCCGCCTTTATGGCCGTGCTGAAACTGGATTAAGCTGAAACTCTCCAACTTCAGCATCTCAGGTGCTTATACAAAAGGGACTTTTTAGTCGGCCCCCGCAGACATCGTCTGCGGGGGTTAGAAAGACTAAGAAGGGGGAGACCAAAATTTTTTGGTCTCCCCCCCTTCTTTGATTATCTGCTGTGAGTAAAAATCGTATGAATGGTGCGATTGCAAGGCGCAGGTGCGAATATAACCGGAGCAACCTTGTGGTTGTGAGGATTATATTTGCGAGTGCAACGAAGCAAGCGTGCCGTTCAGGCGGTTTTTACAAGTTTGCGTTATCTTTCTTCCAGTCTGCAACAGCCGGGATGATACCGAGTTCAACGATCTCGTCGCGCATCTTGCAGAGGTGCTCGTAGGAAGCGTCGAGGGTAGCCATCTCTTCGGCTGTGCCCTGAGGCATGGTGTAGTGGCAGCCTGTGGCATCGATTGTCGTCGGCATGGCCATCATCACATTCTTGTACTTGCCGCAGTTCACGTATGTTCCTGCAGGAAGAGTGAACGGAGTGCCGCCCATTGCAGCCTCAATCATCTTGACGGCGTTGTAGGCAGGACTCTGGAATGAAGAGCGTCCGCGGAGCTTGATGATTGCGGAACCTCCCTGGATTGTCTCCTGCTTGATTTCGGCCATCCTTTCGGCAGAAAGGCCCATTTCTGAAAGCGGTTTGCCTGCAACCTTCACCTGAGAAGCGAAGACTGCCATCTGCTCGCCGTGACCACCGTAGGTGTGTGCGCCTGTAACTGCGCTCTGCGGAACGCCGAACTCCTTTGCGAGGTTGCTCTGGAGACGGGTTGAGTCGAGGGCGGCGAGGGAAGTGAGCTGCTCCGGTTTCAGACCTGAGTGGATGAGGGCTGTGAGAGCCGTCACGTCAGCCGGGTTAAAGATGACAACCACATGCTTCACGTCCGGGCAGTACTTCTTGATGTAGTCACCGAACTGTGCGGCAATCTGGCAGTTTCCCTTGAGAAGGTCCTCGCGGGTCATGCCCTCCTTACGGGGTGCTCCGCCTGATGAGATGATGTACTTAGCGTCCTTGAATGCAACCTCAGGATCTACTGTCCAGGTGATGTTTGCGTCTTCGAATCCGCAGTGGTACATTTCCTCTGCCACGCCGTGAACGCCCGGCTCGAAGATGTCATAGAGACAGATGTTCGGGGTGAGGCCGAGCATGAGAGCTGTCTGTGCCATGTTTGAACCGATCATTCCGCCGGCACCCACGATTGTAAGTTTCTCGTTTGTCAAATACTTCATGATACTACTATTTTATATTATTTATATTTAATATATTTCGCAAGTGTTCTAACGTCTTGCTAAACTTATCTCATTTATCAAACTGTTACGAACAATGAAAACATCGGGTAGTTTTCCGGGCGAAACCGGATGCCCTTGTAAGCAAAAGCAGTTCCAACTCCCTGAAATTCGGGCGCAAATTTAGTAAATAATTAAAAAATAACTATCTTTGCAGACGTAATTGTTAATTATTGCAGAAACGTGGAACCTCCCAGTCCAATATCAGGCACTCAGAGCATAGCGGCGGACAGTCTTTCTGACGACCCGCTGTCGACCACCCATTATATCGTGACATCGGGCACATCCTCTTTAACAGAGGGTGCGGTTTTTCGTGTCCTGCAATATGACATTTTGTGAAACCAGCTTTTAAAGCTATATGGCACTATATCTTAAAAAGGAACTTGAAAACGGAGCCGAACTTGCTGTTTGGCAGATTACAGAAACTGAAGATGAACTCAAAACCTTGAGTTCTGTCCCCACCGACGAGATGGAGGAGATAAACCTTTATGGAAACGAGTCGCAGAGAAAGCAGCGCCTCGCCGTGAGGGCTCTCATCAACGAACTCTTCGACGAGAAGATGTATCTCGACCACCACGACAATGGCAAGCCATACCTTGAAAACTGTGCCACGAACATAAGCATCACTCACACGGACAAATATGTAGCCGTCATCATCCACGATGAGGACGACCTTGGCATTGATATCGAATCCCTTGACCGCGACTTCTCTTCCGTTGAAAAAAAGGCGCTGTCGGAAGATGAGATTGATGACCTCGATGATGACGACAGAAAAAAGAAGAACGAGCAGCTCGCGATTTATTGGTGCGCGAAGGAGGCCATCTTCAAGAGAATGTCACAGAACAGGGTCGATTTCGCCGAACAGATTGAGGTTGAGAAGTTCAATCCTAAGGGTGAAGGGGAATTGGAGGCTACATTCATCCATAAGGACGGGCATGAGGAGGAGTTTGATTTGGAGTATATTGTATTTGACCGTCACGTCCTCGTCTGGCTGGTAGGCTAAAGCCGCAGTAGGCGACGAATTTCCGCGTTACAATAAAACCCTGAATCCTCATAACCGTAAGGTTGCTGCGGTTCAGGGTTTTCTTGTGCCTTGAACTTCGCCTGCCTCTGCGACTTTAGCTTCCCAGGAGCTATTAAAGTTGCTGCGGTTTCATCTTCGCCGTCCGCCTTGCATCCCGTTCGAGGTCAACGTTATGGCGATGGGCTATTTCCAGAGCATTGAACGTCCGATAGCCGCCCGGCCGGAGTGGCAGATTGACAATCCGATTATTTGGGCTTTTTCTCTCCGTATTGCGCCTGCTCGACATCGCTGAGATAGCAGTTCTCCCGCTCTTTGGGACTGTATCCGTCGACAATAGACAGGGCGGATTCGACAATGTCGATGTCCAGGGCTTCCTCGATTCTTGAAATCGTTTCCAACGTCATATTTGAACTGCCTTTTAGAAGGTTGGATACATATTGCTGGCTGCATCCCATTCTTCGAGCAAGTTCCACCTGTGTAATGGACTGTTCGTCCATAGCCTGCATTGTCCTTATTGTGATTAAACGGGCATACCGCAGCCATTTCTCATTTTCTATGCGCCATTGCGCGTTCTCACGCCATTTTGACGGCGAAGCCGATTGATGCCGGCTCAAGTACTCATTTGCCTTGTTCATAATCCGTATAATCAATTAGTCCTTCTTTGTCGAAAACTCCATTATCAATGAAGTGATTTCTAACCAATTCCAACTTTGCGAGTTCTGCAAGGGTGTGGCTTCTTTCAGACATCGTCGCAGTAAGTTTTATCGCACCTCCGGTTATGACATAGGTCCCTTTATCCACTTTTATTGCGTATATCCTGAGCCATGAAGGGTGTTTATGCATTCCGTCACCCTTTGCTTTTTCTTTGCCGAGTAGCATTTCGGAATATCGTCGGTTGTCAATGTGTTTGAAAAGCGTATCCAAGTTTGCCTCTGGCGTTATATCCATCATCAGGCATTCAAGTCGTGAAGCTTCTTCCATGGTCTCCATAACAGCCTGATAAACGTCGGTGATATGGAAGAATGATTCCAAGTCAGAAATGTTCTGTTCGAAGAATGTTTTCAACCATAACATGTCGTACCATTGGCCGAATAATTCTTCAAAACAATTATCTTCCTTGCCATCATATCGAACGGCCCAAAGTCTGCCATCCTCCAAAATTTTGTCAAATGTCATAAAATCAATTTTTACAAAGATATCAACAATATTTATATTGTACAATACGAATATTGTGTTTGCTGTAAATTTTTTGATACCGCGATATGCTTTCCGGAATTTTCCCGACCTTTGCAATTCAATACCCTGTGAGTGCGCTCCGTATTCTGGCCCCTCATATCCTTTTGAGTGTGGGGTATTGGATATCGTTTGTTTTTACTTTCATGAGTTTTCAAAGAAATTGTACAAATAATTGCTAATTTCCTGATGACTGGGATATGAGTGAGGTCAAACGCCTGTCCGGAGCCAAACAGCTGTGACGCCCTGCATATACCGATTCGGACAAGAATAGATTCTATGGCGACATATGGCTTCTATAGCAGATCGCTAACAAGGCTGGAATCCGCTCCGATCTCATGCAAGGAATCAAAACTCACGCTGGTTCAGGGCTTTCTTGTGCCTTGAACTTCGCCTGCCTCTGCGACTTTAGCTTCCCGGGAGCTATTAAAGTTGCTGCGGTTTCATCTTCACCGTCCGCCTTGCATCCCATCCGCCTCTTTAACCTACCGTCAAGCATTAAGTCAAGACTGCTTCGTTGGACGTCTTGATGAAATCCTCACCCTCTTATTGACCCCTCCTGTCCCCTCGAAGGGGAAGTGGAGCTCCGCGGACCTCTTTTATGGTTTGAGGGGGCATGTGCAGAAACGGAGAACGCTGATTGACGCCATTCTAACAAGGATTTGATTTCGTACTCTTTCCGCATAACTCCAAAAATGTGGGAACTTTGTGGGAACTTTTTTCACATTTTCCCATAGCAAATTGTTAAATCTGCACAAATTGATAGTCTATGGAAGAAAAAGATATCATTGTCCCTCAGGTCGATACCCTGTTCGAAAAGGTTTCGATACTCATTGACCAATCACGCAAACAGATCAAGACGGCCGTAAACCTTTCCATGGTTTATACCTACTATGGGATTGGTCAATATATTGTTGAAGACGAGCAGCAAGGGAATTATCGGGCTGAATATGGGAAGAAGGTTCTGTCTGAATTATCTGACAAGTTGACGCGGAAATACGGAAATGGTTGGTCGGAGGAAACACTTACAAGATGCCGGAAGTTCTATGTCGTTTATTCTTCTGACACGATTTCGTCAACACCGTTGACGGAATCTTCCACTCAGACTGCTGACCTCAATTCCGTCAACAATGTTGACATAATTTCACACGAGGCGGCCAGGACTCCAGAATTTGTGCTGGATAGGTCTCATTACCTGATACTTATGAGGGTCAAAGACCAGAATGCCCGCAAATTCTATGAGATAGAAAGTCTCAAGAGCAACTGGAACGTACGCCAGCTTCAACGCCAGGTTAACAGCAGCCTCTATGAACGTGTCGCGTTGAGCCGGGACAAGAAGGAACTTCAGCAAAAGCTGCGGGACTGGATTGCAGAATTCGACGGAGACGAGCTGGAGGGGCATTGACCAGCGCAAGTCTGTGGCCAGCTGTGCCTGGCACAATCTTGCGACCGCTTATTCTTACCGGCCCAGAACCCAAGGCCTTGACTTCCCCTCTGATAGCCCCTTTACAGCGAAAAATCCCAACGTCAGCAACATGCCTGTCAGGATCCCTAAAAAAATGTAAGTTCTTTGCTCATAGATTATTGATTTATTTGGCTATAGATGATGCTTCTACCCGGGAACGGATATCATCCAGCACTTCGCCGTTGTAGGTAAAATATTTTGCTCCTTGGTATGCGCCGGAGGTGTTGCGTTTCTCTACGGGCATAAATGTGCCCACGAAGGGAGAAAGCTTGAAGATACGGCCTTCGTATTCTATCTGGTCATCGCTGGCCACTTTTACCTTCACACCGGTAGGTACAAAGGTTAATTCAGAACCGATAGGAATACCGACCATACTGAACTTGAAGCGAGGACGATGAGGAATCACAGGCTTGGCCGGGTTTACAGGCGCATTCGGCTTGGCCACTATCGGCTGATTATTCTCATACATCGTGATAACAGCGTCATCCAGGATCATCGCCTCGTCCTTGAAAATTTCCAGGGCGAGTTCGGGTTTGATGTTGAAAAATTCCCGGTTCTGACGGATACGAAGGTCTGTCAGCCGGTCTATGGCCTTGTGAATCTTCTTCTCAACGATGTCGTATTTCTCTGTCTTGAGGGTTGCATATATCTCAAAGGGCAGCGGCACGGCAGTATTATCAAGCTCTTTCGAGCGGATATCTACGGGACGGGAACTCTTGCCAATCTTTACCCAGTCTTCGCGGAAACTGGGGTTTGTGAGAATGTATACGTAACCGGGTTCTTTTGCCATAGTGCCTATTGGATTTCGTGTTATCACGCAAATATACAACTTTTTGCGCAATATGGCCTGGATGCTCGAATGAGGTTATTCACTGGAAATGTGTAAATTTGCATTTTCAAATTACCAATTTATGAATCCCAATACGGAATTTGAGCGCTTTACCCAGCGGATTTACCAGAAGCTTGTGAACAATGACGTCCTCAAGCCGACAAAGGTGCAGCATAATGTCAAGCTAAAGGGCAAGTCCGGATGCGAGCATCAGATTGATGTGTATTGGGAATATGAGATTGCAGGTAACATGCACCGTGTGGCCATCGAGTGCAAGAACTATGACTCCCTCGTTCCAGTAGGAAAGGTACGTGACTTCCAGGGCGTATTATCCGATCTCAACAATATCAACGGCATAATGGTCTCCCGCAAAGGATATCAGGATGGTGCAAAGAAGTTCGCTGCAGAATATGGCATTTCCCTGAAGGTGGTGCGCCAACCTGGATGGAATGAATCCATAGGTTCTATTACTACTGTTGTGCATGCAGACATCAGGCATACACTCTTTCTTATTTATGAAGGCTGGATTGACGAGCATCATTTCGATCTTGACAAGTTACGGAGGTTCTATGCTACTTTCCAGTTCGATAAGGCGGACTATTGGCGTGTTGCTACTCATTTCCCCATTGAGACAAAGGACCACTTTATCAGGAATGCTAAAGGTGAAAAGATATCTTCCATCGAGGATCTTGAAAAGCAACTCCCGGAGAATCCAGAGCCGGGCACATCTGCTGTTTTCCCTTTCGAAGACGGCTGGCTGGAGTCCCGCCACTGGGGACCGGTTCGCATCCGCGAAGTGAAGTTTGAATATGAAAGAAAGGTCCAGGATACTACCCTGAACCTTGCTGCAGACGATTTCGTGGAAGCCATCTTGGATGATGCCGTCAGTGGAAAGACCGACTATGTCCCCAAGTACTAATCGGCTTCATCTAAAGGTCCTGGACCTCCGGTCCTTCTTCCTGCTTGTTCTGCCGTGCCTCATCAAACTTTGCCTTCATCGTGGGGTTGCCACGAGTGAGGCGTTTGATGGTGAGGTTGTCTGCTTTATCGTTAGCCAGGCGCAGGTTGTTCTCTGATCCGATGAGGGCGTCCTTGATCTTCTGGAGATGGGCAATAGACTTATCGATCTCGTCGATGGCGGTCTTGAACTTCTCGCTGGCGAGGCGATAGTTGCGGCCGAAGGCGTCCTTGAAGGCTTCCAGCTGGCCCTCGAAGTTGGTGACGTCAATGCTCTGGCTGCGGGCAATGGCAAGCTGTCGCTTGTAATCCACGGACTTCTTGGCCGCATTCACCAAGAGGGTGATGATGGCCTTGAAGAACTGAGGGCGGATGACGTACATCTTGGGATAGCGATGGGACACATCCACGATGCCGCCGTTGTACAGCTCGCTGTCCGGCTCAAGCAGGGAGACCAGCACGGCATACTCGCAGCCTTTTGCGGTGCGGTCCGCATCGAGCTTGCGGAAGAAGTCCTCATTGCGGTGCTTGGTGGCCGTCTCGTCCATCTCGTTCTTCATCTCGAACATAATGGACACGTACTCCATGCCATCTTCATAGTCGCGGAAAATGAAGTCTCCCTTGCTTCCGCCTGAGGCATCATTGTCCTTCTCGAAGTAGGCGTTCGGCAGAAGGACCCTCAGCTCACTTTCGAAGACGGTACTACAGTGGGCCTCCAAACTCTCTCCGACCATCTTGGTAGACAACCGGGTCTTGAAATCCTTGAGGCGCTGCACCTCGTCCTCTGCAACGCGCAGGCGAGATTCTGCCTCTGACTTGACCACCTGCAGCTTACCTTCGTACTCGGTCTGCAGGCTCTTCTCTCGAAGAGATGCCTCGGAAGCAGCCAGCTTGGCCTGGGAAAGAAGTTCGGCAATCCTGGCGTCTTTGGCCTGTGCTGCCTCTTTCGCCTGCTGGCGCTCTTTTAGGACTGCAATCTCCAGTGCCTGGGCATTCTGGTTGATGGTAGCCTTGAGGGCGGCAATCTCCTTGTCCTTGTCGGCTATAGCGGTGCCCACAGCAAGTTTCTGTCGGTCACCCATAGCGGAAAGCTGCTCTTTCAGCTGGGCTATCTCGCTATCCTTAGCGCTGATGGCCTGTTCTTTCTTGAACAGCTCGCTCTGGTGAGCTTTCTCCTGGTTGGCAGTACGTGCCTGTTCTTCGGCCTGCTGCTGTTGATGCAGCTCGGCAAGACGGCGGTTAACTTCAGCGTCGAATTCGGCGCCTTTAACTTGACTGACGATAGAAGCGTAGTCGGCTTCGTTCACGGAAAAGACATTTCCGCACTTGGGGCATTTGAGCTCTCTCATGTTTTTGTTTGTTTTTGGGTTTACTAATTCTTTTTGCATAAAACACCGCCAAGAGGGTTCTTTTCCTAATGACGGTGCAAATTTAAAACATTATTGTGCAGTATATATGCACAATAAATAACATAGAGAGAAATTTATATTTCTTCGAGCCCGAGTTCTCGGAGGAAGCCGTTAAACTTGTCCCGAGCCTCGGAAAGAGTTTTTTCAATATCCTGCAGCTTATTCTGATTGGCAGCAAGATCGATGGGTGCTTCTTCTTGTGCCAGGCTGACGTAGCGGGTGATATTGAGGTTATAGTCGTTCTCGACAATCTCGCGGAGACTTACCCGGCGGCTGTATCGGTCCTCTTCCTTGCGGTGACGATAGGTATCCACTATCTTGCTGATGTGAGTCTCGGACAGCGTATTCTGCTTTTTATCCTTGTCATAGTGCTCTGCGGCGTTTATGAATAGGACGTCGTCACTCTTGCGGCATTTTTTTAGCACAATGATGCAGACAGGAATACCGGTCGAGTAGAACAGATTGGCAGGGAGACCAATGATGCAGTCGATGTTATCATCGTTAATGAGCTTCTGTCGGATTGAAGCCTCTGCGCCACCACGGAAGAGGACGCCGTGAGGCAGGATGATGGCCATTGTGCCGCTGTCGCTCAGATAGTGAAAGCCGTGCAACAGAAAGGCGAAGTCGGCTGCACTCTTGGGCGCAACGCCATAGTTCTGGAAACGGGGATCTTTTGAAACTTCGTCATCGGGCTCCCATTTGAGACTGAATGGCGGATTGGCTACCACTGCGTCGAATGTCACCGGCTTAACGGGGTTGCTGTCTTTCAGCAGAGACCAGTCGTTGGTGAGAGTATCACCGTGGAAGATTTCAAACTCGGAGTCGTGCAGGCCGTGAAGCAGCATATTCATCCGGGCGAGGTTGAAGGTGGTTACTTCCTTTTCCTGGCCATAGATCTTGCCGATTTTCCCGCCATGCTTTTTCATCTCGTTGTTCACGTTGAGAAGCAGGGAACCGGATCCGCAAGCAAAGTCCAGGACGCTGGAAAGCTCTTTTTTGTGACCGGTAGCCGGGTCCTGGCAATCTAGCGTGACGATGCGGGAAAGGATGGTACTCACCTGCTGCGGCGTATAAAATTCGCCGGCTTTTTTCCCGCTGCCAGCAGCAAACTGACCAATAAGATACTCGTAAGCATCGCCTAGGATGTCTCCACGTTCATCAAATTCGATCAGCTTCTCTTCCAGCTTGGCGATGATATTGCACATCATCTTATTCCGTGCAGTGCGGTCCTTGCCAAGCTTCTCGCTATCAAGATTGATCTCGGAAAAGAGCCCCTTGAAGGCACCTTTGAATGATTCCTCCTCAATGTGGCGAAAACTGTCTTTGAGCTCGGTCAGGAGGGAATCGTCCTGGGTGCGAGCCAATTCATAGATTGCGCTCCAGAGGTACTGGGGCTTGATGATATAGTGCGTGCTCTTGAGCATCATATCTTCGAATTCCGATACGTCCGCAGCGTTCTCTTCGTACCAAACGTAAAGTGGTTTGTCTTCGGGCAAGTCGCTTCCCAATTCAAGGCGGGCGGCTGATTCGTAGCGGGCACTGATGTAGCGGTAGAACAGCAGCGAGAGCATATAGTCCCGGAAATTATCTGCAGTCATAGCTCCACGAAGGAGGTCGGCCACGTTCCAAAGGGCCCTGAAAAGCTGCTCACGTTCTTGCTTGGTCAGCGTGGTTTTCGCTGTGTTTTCCATTTTCTATGTCTTTTTTTGTTTCTATTATTCGTATTATCTGTCTGCGTGTGTTGCAATGTATGCCTCAGTGTGGAAGTCTCCCAAGTCCGGAAGAATGAAATTATACTTCTTCACCAGGTGGCTGAAAAGCGTGGCGGCAAGTTCCTTGTTATCGTCATTCATCAGCGTGGGCGAGAACATGGAGCCCTGGTGGGTAAGAACATTTACAACGCGAGAGTAAAACTCGGCGAGTTCATCTTCATCCAAAACCTCTCCACGGTATGTAATCCCTTCAAGGATGAATCCAAAGTCGTTATGTCCAAAGAACTCCTTGATTTTCTCCATCACACTGCGCAAAACAGTGAAGTGATAAGTGTAGAGCTTTCCGCTCTTGATGGCCCGCTGGATTTCGCTCATCATAGCCACGTTGTAATAGAACGGCGTATTGTCGCTCATGCTCTTGAGCGTCAGGCGATTCGTTTCTTTATCGCGGCTCATGTAGTATTTCCCGAGCTTCCTGTCAGACATCAGGCCGTGAAGCATTGTGTGGAAGAAGAGAGCATGATGCGACGACACGACGAACTTAATTCGACGGAAATCCGTGCGACCGGCGCTAAAAGCGTCCAGTTCCTGCTTCATCTGGCTCCGGATCACACTATAGAGCTGCTCGGCGAAGGCAATGACATTGTTGTCGTCCAGCGAGGACATAGGGTCATCGATATAGATGTACTCGATATCCTTGTAGGTGTCGTTCCCTTTTAATACCTGATCGAGGATGCATCGGAAAAAGCACCATACAAAAAGACGTTCTTCTCCACGGGAGATTTTGATGTTCTCAATCTCCACTTCTTCGTATTCCCGTTTCCCGTCGATGAATTTAGGTTTCCTTATCTTTTTACTGAACACAACATAGTCAGGAATTTCGGTATTTTCCTCATCGTAGTGAAATTTGAAGTCGATATCTGTGAAAATTTGCAGATATTTTCCAAGATCCACGCTGAAACTGGAACCCGCAAGACCCTGAATCAGCGCCGCGTTCTGGTTAATCATCAGATGATGGTCGGTGTTATTTTCCAAATCGTTGTCCCAGGTAAAGAGGTCCTCGGTGTAAGCGTTGTAGTAGAGTGTGTGCTGGGGTACACCTTCGCCCCGGTCAAAGTGGGCGAAGTCATAGGACAAGCGCGTCTTGCCGGTACCGTTGTAAGCGAATACCAGCGCGCAGTTAGTGAACTGGTCGCGGTCATCGACCTCGAAACCTCTGCGGAGGGCCTTAATAATGACATCGTTGAAAGCCATATCGTTGCGTAATTACTTTTGGAGTTGAGGGAACAGCTGCTGCATGAGACCTTTCTTGTGGGTTTTGAGGGATTCGACTTTCTGCTCCTGGGTTGAGATCAGACGGTCAGTTTCCGTCAAGGCATCAGCAACTTTATTCTGCTCCTGTTGAGACTTGGGTATAAATACAGGGAAAGACTCTATTTGTTTTTGGCTAATATGAGCTATTACCGCTCCAACCTTCTCCCCGGCCACATAATCCTTAAACCTCTGAGAGATTATTTGCTGATAAATCAGTTGCACAGGGTATTTGGTTACTCTTAACCTTGCAACACGCTGAATTAATAGATAGCCATTTTCGTCATCTGAGACAAGAGCGATATTCCTCCCCACCGAACCATCCATCGAGATAACAATATCTCCTGTACTGACTTTGTACCTTTCCAATGGTTTCGTGTCTCCTGGATAATACTTGTCGTAATCTTTGCCGTGACGAATAATACCTTCTCCGATGCTATATGCACGAAGAATAGGATGCCCAGAGGAATTATCGGTAATGTCTTGTCCTTTGAATGGAAAACCGACCAAGATACTATCACAAATATCGCCCAATTTTTTTTCTTCCCAGAATTCTTCAAAACCCGGGAAACGGAGGGCCGGGGTGGTGGCGCCGGGCTGCGGAAAGAGCTGCTGCATAAGGCCTTTTTTGTGAGCCTTGAGGGATTCGACTTTCTGCTCCTGGGCGGCAATCATCCGGTCTTCTGCTTCCAGACATTCGACTATTTCATTTTGTTCTTCCAAGGTGGGGAAATAAAACTTTAGCCCCAAGATATCTCGCCCGTAGAGATTAGCTAATGCTCCATTGCCCCCTTGCTTGATTAATTCAACACTCTTTTTATATGCAGGTGTCTGGACCAGATATTTAGTGATAGGGGCTGTGCTTCTATATATCCCACAGAAGGCCCCGACTGTCGCGATTCCTGCATAATCACCTTCATAATTGGCTGACTTACCAACGAGATTGCTACTACCATTTGATAGGCAGATAACAATATCACCTTTTTGCAGGATTTGTTCTGATGAGGGTTCCTTTGTTACGAACTGAAGGCCATTCCTACAATCCACTACGCCATCTTGAATTATATTGTTTGAGCGTAGAACCAGGGTTGCTGCTCTATCTTGAGTAACCTCCCCTTTGTTATATGACAACCCTCGAACAAATACTCCAACTTCGCCTAATGATTTCTCCTCCCAATCTCCAGTGAAACCCGGGAAACGGAGCTGAGGTATTTTATTGTTAATTGTGCTATTATTCTTCATAATGACAAATCATTATTTCACATATGCATTAAGTCCTTCTATAGTATTGCCGCCGGAGAGAAGGGCAAATAGTGGTGCTAGGTCCGCGAGGAGTCCTTCCTTGGCGGCTTTGCGCTGCTTCCAACCGTCGATATGGCTCAGGAGATCGCGCAGGGCGTCTTCGTCCAAGCGGCGGAGCTTGGTGGTTTCGGCCACGAAGGTTTCCAGTGCGGCGGGTTCGATGCCGTATTCTGCAGCGAGAGCGGCAATCTGCCGGTTGAAGCGCTTGTCTTTGTAGGCCTTGTAGCGCTCACGAATCTCCTTCTCACTGATGCCGCTACCCTTGTGGAGTTCTTCCTCGATGAAGGCTTTGAGGTAGTCGCGCTCGTTCATCAGGTCCACGCTGCCGGACAGGATATCAAGAAGTTGCTCTTTGGTAATCTTCACCTTCTCAAAGTGGGTGTCGGTGTACTTGGCCAGCAGTTTCATGATATAGTCGTAATCCACCAAGGTGGAACTGAACAGGGAGAGTTCAAAGTCCGGCTCGTCCTCGGGATCTTCCTTGGACTGGCTTCCCTTTTCATTTCTACAACGACGTGCAAGATCCAGATATGCAGTGCGGAACTGCTGGAGGGTGTCCCCCGGCATAGCGGTCTCTATAGCATCCTTCATTTCTTCCGGCATATCCACGTACTGGTCAAGTTTGAGTGCAAGACGCTGGACATCTTTGAAGGCACTGATAAATTCGCCGGTGTTCTCCCCCTGAGGAATGTTAATCACCTCTTCAGGTTTGCATTCCAAACCCATACCGTTCATCACGGTTTGGAGTTGCGTGATGGCTTCCTTGTATTTCTCCACCACCGATTCGACCGGTTCCACCAACCAGTACTCTTTTCCTTTGTCGTGGTCGAATCCACTAAAGAGTACCATAGCATCGTCCATCTGTTTTTCCAAGTTGCGGTAGCAGATGATGTTGCCGTAAGGTTTGGTGCCGTCAAGAATGCGATTGGTGCGACTGAAGGCCTGAATGAGTCCGTGCCATTTGAGGTCTTTGGCGACGTAGAGGGTATTGAGGAACTTGCTGTCGAAGCCGGTAAGCATCATCTCCACGACGATTACAATGTCCAACTTCTTGGCGTGCGGGAGGTCTTTGTTCGGATACTTTTGGTCCTTGACGCGCTGCTGCACATCGCGGTAGTATTCGTCGAAGAGATCGACTGTGAAGTTGGTGCCGAACTGGGCGTTATAATCGTCGATGATCTTACCCAACTCGCTTTTGTTGCGTTCCGGATCCTCATTGTTGTCTGCTTCCTCCTGGGGCAGGTCTTCGTCGGAGCTGTTCCGCATAGACGGCGTGAACACAGCCGTGACATTCAAGGGCACATAATCGGGGACGTCTTTGACAAGCGCATCCTGCAACTCCTTGAATATTTCATAGAAGATGATTGCTTCCGGGATAGAAGGTGTGGCGAGGAGAGCGTTGAAACGACGGTTTGCCGTGAGGGTGTCGTGGTTGTCCAGAATGTGCTTGACGATTTGCCAGATGTTAAGGGGCTCATTGATAGGATTCCCGTCGGCATCCGTGTTGCCATAGTGCTCCACCTTGAAGCGAAGGACGTTGTTGTCCGTGATGGCGTTGGTGATGGTATATTGGTGCAGGCATTTCTGGAATATATCCTTGGTGGTGACATACTCTGCCTGCTGGCCGTTTATGCGTGTGTAGCTGCTGTTCTCCTCGAATATCGGAGTGCCTGTGAAGCCGAAAAGCTGGGCCTTCGGGAAGAAGTTACGGATAGCGGCGTGATTCTCACCGAACTGGCTACGGTGACATTCGTCGAAAATGAAAACGATGCGTTTGTCTCTCAGGCGCTCCAGGCGCTGGTGAAACTTGTTCTTGTTGGTCGGATCCAGAGCGATGCCGAGCTTCTGGATGGTTGTAACGATGACCTTGTCGGCATAGTCGGTGCTTTCCAAGCGACTTACGAGGGCTGCGGTGTTTGCGTTTTGTTCAACGCAGCCTTCCTGGAATTTGTTGAATTCATCACGGGTCTGCTTGTCGAGATCCTTGCGGTCCACGACGAAGACACATTTCTCAATGTCACTGTTGTATTTGAGCAAGGTCGAGGCCTTGAAACTGGTGAGGGTCTTGCCGCTGCCGGTAGTGTGCCAGATGTAGCCGTTCTGGTTGTTCTCCGAAACACAGTTAACGATGCTTTCAACAGCGTAAATCTGGTAGGGACGCATGACAAGTATCTTCTTCTCCGTCTCAACAAGCACCATATAACGGCTGATGAGGCGGCCGAGGGTGCACTTGGGGAGCATCATGTCGGAGAATTTGAAGAGTTCCGCAATTTTGTGGTTGCTCTCGTCGGCTGCGTGATAGACGGGAAGATAGTTATTGGTGGCGTCGAAGTGAAAGTGCTCGTCGTTATTATTGGCAAAGTACATAGTGTCGCTGCCGCCGTTGCTGACGATAAAGAGTTGCATGAAGCACATCAACGTATTGGTATAGCCATTCCCGCGGTCCTGCTTATAGCGAACAATCTGTTCAACAGCCTTCATCGGCGAAACGCTGTGGCGCTTGAGCTCAATCTGCACTAGTGGCAGGCCGTTGACCAGGATGATGACGTCGTAGCGCTGGCGACTATTGGCGGTATTGATAGTGAGCTGGTTCACCACCTCATAGTCATTCTTGCACCAGTCCCGCAGGTTCACAAGACTGTAGTCGAAGGTGGTGCCGTCGTTCCGCACGAATGTTTGTTTCTCGCGCAGGCGCTTGGAGGCAGTGAATACATCGGCCGTGATGTTCTCCTGCAGGAGCTTTCTGAATTCGTCATCCGAGAGAGAGACGAAATTGAGCCGCTCGAATTTTTGGCGGAAATTGCTTTCAAGCGCATCCAGGTCACGGATGTCGCTGCGGTAGGTGTATTTCATCTCCTGGAGTTTTTCCAGGAACTGCTGCTCGAGCTGTGCTTCGCTTTGGATCATGTTTTTGTGTTTTTGTGGGATTACGAGTGCAAAGGTAAAGGTTTGCTATGCACTCATTCTGCACAATTATATTTTTCTGTCAATAATTTTATTTTCTGGCGAAAGGTTTCTCTCAAGGAGGCTGGTTCAAGAACTTCAACGTGGTCGCCGTAGGAGAAGATGAGTGATTCTAGCTCCGGAGTAAGAAAAACGTTCAGCTGAATGATGCAATTCTCCCTATCCAGTTCAACCTGGGAAGGATGAAGGGGCTTTGTAACCACATAAGGAAAGCGGAACTTATTAAATTTCAGTACTACCTTCTCCGGCTCCCCTTCACGAGGAACGGATACGCCCACAACATCATCAAAGTATTCCTCAAAGTCAAATCGCGTGTTAGGTATGTATTCTATCTGTACCGGCTCAATGCTGATAATGCGATCTAGAGGCAGGTTGGTCAAAACGTCCTTTTCACGCTCTGTAATACCAAACAAGAACCACCTGTTGTTATACTGCTTGAGGTAGTAGGGATGCATAATGTGCTTCATTTCGCCTCTAGTGAAATGCTTGTACTTTATATTGACTACCTGTTTATTAACGATGTAGTTGTAAAGTACAGATAGATTCTCAATACCGGTTAAAAAGGGATTTTTCTCATACCCGATGACCGGGGTGGTGTTCTTCTTGCGACCCAGTTTATCCTCGAAATTCGCGACGAACTCACTAACCCAGTCAAAACCGGAAGTACCGTTGAGTCTGTTGAGCATAATAAGTGCTTCATCAATCTTATCTAGCTCTGCTTCAGAGAAGTCTTTCTTGTTGATAGAAAAGCCATCATCCTCATAACGGTAGTAACACTTCCGCCCCACATAATGGCGTTTAATTGGAGCATTCCATCCCTCCGAGCTCTGCATAAACGCGATGTCATTAAATATCGTGCGTTTTTTAACGTAATATTCAACGTCATTGATAGGGTCTTCCTTGGAGATATAGAACTCCTGGAGCGCCTTATTACACGCTTCTATGAGGTCCTCTATGTAGAACCTCTTATACCGATTGGCGAAACAGGCATCAAGGGCTTGATACCTGATCATGGCGTGCTTATTAGTTGCCATCTAAAAATAATGTGAAATTGTGCTTGTCTTATCCGCAAATTTACGAAATAATAGGAAAACTCGCGCAATTTATGTGAAAATTGTGCAGCCGTCCTGCACAATTAATTAATGAGATTTGCTAGGAGACCTCGCTATGGAGGCTTTTCGTCATTTTCCACCTCCTCCACTCCCCAGAACTCCAGGTCCAGATCCTTGATGAGCGCCTCCAACTCTTCGTGGTATTCAGGGTCAATGTACCGAGCGGCCTACGGATTCGTGCAGGGGTTCTCCGGCGTGGACACGGACTTCAGACGGACTGCGATCTTGCCGACCAGGGACTTGCTGATGCCCAGGATTCCAGCGATCTCGCGGTAGGATTTCCCCTTGTCCAGCAATTCCTTGACGTTTTCGTCCTGGGTCTTGTTGTCCTGCTCGTTGGGTTCGCGTGGGTGATTGTATTCTGATGCGAATTCCCGGAAGTCGAAGTGGACATAGCCGTCGGTCTTGACAATTTCGTACACCAGGACATTGTCGCTGTCGTAGCGGAATTCACAGGCTCGCACTTTCAGTTGCTTTACATATCGCAAATTGTCCACTTGCATTTTCTGAAAACAGGATTCTCACCCTGGGAGAGAGTATCACCGAATGCGGAAAAGGCCGGCATTTTAGCCGGTCTGTAGCAGGTTTGAACCTACCTCTGAGACCTACAACAACTGAGAAATGAACTTGTTGCGCGGAGTTGAGGTGGTGGCCAGGGAGTCGAGTGGGCATTGGTCGCACCAGCCGCCGCCGAGGAGGACGTATTCGAGCGAGGCGGTGAAGCTGTGACCATGTTCGCATTCCCAGAGATATTGGGCGCATGGATCTTCCTTTTTTGCCAATCCGAGGAATTTGCCGCCACGAAACTCTGCGGCAGTCTGAATTTCCTCGTCCGTCAGTTCATAGATGGACTTTGACTCGTCCCAACCGTGGTCGAGACGGAGGCATTCTCCGGCCGCACGCGCCTTCTCAAGATTCTTCTCCCAATGCGGAGGAATCACGTCCTTCCAGGACTTTATCGCCTCCCAGGCCTCACGCGAGCCGTAATATGCCGCCATCTTTTCCGGGTCTCCGTCCACCCACGACTGCGTACCCATCCACTTCTCGTATGCATACGGTTTCATGAACATTTTCACTACAGATGCGGGCGCGAGAAACGCGAGGTTGTAAAACCACGGAAGTTTGGATTTCATCTGCCTGAAATATTCTTCAATCGGGACATTCGCCCGGAAATGAAGGATCTCCTCGAGCCTGTCGGAATCCTCATACCACATTCCGTGGAAATTTTTTAGTGCAAACCACTGTGGTTCAAAGACTTTCTCTGGCCCAGGCAGTCCAAGCGCGCGGAGAAGGCGGGTCTCGAACTCATAGTTCGTCATCCTGTACTGCTCTCCGCTGCCGATGTTGTAGAAATTGTTCCAGAACCAGGCCGGGACCCAGTCCTCGCAGACATTCGCGAGCAGCCTTCCCGAATCTTCGATTGTCGCCCATTCCAGCACCCCGGCCACAGGGACATGGAAAGCTGTCGGGTTCACGACGCCGAGTATTCCCGGGTAGAGAATCCCAGACTGACGCAGCGACACCCAATGCGGAATCCCGGAATCTACAATCACCTTCTCGGCACGGCACTTAGACACCGAATACATATCGTATGCACTTGCCATTACGGGGTCTCCGGAACGTCCCCAATGGTGCGGGAACAGCCTGTCGCCGAGCTGCGCGACCGATCCGATGTAGACAACCTTAATCTTCTCCGGCTGCGGTTGGGCAAGTACAGCCCGTGCCACATGTTCGGAAGAAGTGACATTTACTTTCAGTGTCTTCTCCGGGAAATAGTCCGCAGCCGGGGACACCATTCCGCCGACATGCAGGACATAGTCCGCATCCGTCACTCCGCGCAGAACGTCCTCGTAGTTTGTGAGATCGCCCCAGACAATC
>SAMEA104315422__coassemble_235_pt1 | contig 31821 bp, 23 predicted proteins | sample SAMEA104315422__metabat2_high_PE_007 | metagenome-assembled genome bin SAMEA104315422 (sample SAMEA104315422) | gut metagenome | biome: Monkey gut; feature: monkey-associated habitat; material: faeces | place: China | collected 2013 | reverse complement strand
GAGTTTCGCTGCGGGTCACAGGGTAGCTGTTTTCTTTGTCGTCCCGTTCATATTCGGTCCAAAAGATTGTCTTGTAGCCGGTGTAGGTCTTCATACCCATTGAAAACTTCTTGACTGTGGCTATGACGAAGGGGTTGCCTTTGATTTCTCCGCTATGGGCGAAGAGAACAGAGGAATCGTTGTTGAGAAAGCCGGTGTAGCCGAATTCTTGGCAGAGCTGTTTGAGGCGGGCTGCGTTGAAGTAGGGGTCGAAGTGGATGTTTGGGACAGTCTTTTCGATGAGTTTGGTGGGCATATCCCAGCTGAAGAGTTCGTTGAGGGGAGCCATCTGCCGTGTGGCCTCATCGCGCATTTCTTTCACTTTGTTTTCAAGCTCTTCGAGCAAAGATTTCATTACTCCGATTTTCTTTCGGACGATGGTGAATGCGAGGACAATGAGCGCGACTCCCACAGCCACTGCGCTGACTATGAGAGCGATGAGGTAGCCTGTCTCGAATCCTGTGGATGCCCAGTATACGGAGATCTCGTCTAAGAAAAACAGTGGCACGAACAACGCCACACCAGTCAGAATCATCAGCACCATCAGTGTCTTCATTCCGAAGAGTTTGCTGTTGTAGTTTTCGATTTCCCTGATTGTGTGGTCAATGTCGGCGCAGAGTTTTTTGTTGGCGGCGGCGTCAATCCCGGCTTTGGCCTCCATCTGCGCGAAAGTTTCTTCGGCTTTTGCGCGGAAGGCGGCTTTCAGCTGGGTACAATAAAGGTCCAAGGGTTCATAAATGTCATCCATAAATTTGGCTTCTGTTAGAAGAAAACCTGTCTTGCGCGTTCCTTGGTTTGAGCTGAGGCGGTGAACGGAATCCTTGTGGTGTAGCCCTCTTTCGCTGCGACAATCATCTTGGTAGGCCAATCGAAGATGTCTCTGTTCCACTGGAATACGCTGTCGTTGTAGAGAGCGCGAGCCGCAGTGATTTCCTTCTGGAGATAGGAGTTCTGTTGCATCGCGTCGGCAATGGAGGCGTGCGCCTTGAGTTCAGGATAGGCTTCGACCTGTGGGAAGAGACGGGCGTAGGCATTGTCGATGTTTTGCGCCACGGTGTTCCTGTCAGCTTGAGGATTGATGCCTCCACGGTAGGCGGAAATGGTCTTCATCACATCTTTGTCCAACTCGATGGCCTTTTCAAGCAGCGGAGCCACATTCTGGAGAATCTGCACCCTCTGTTCGAGGTAGTTGTCGATGTTGGATGCCTCGGCCTGAATCTTTTGCTGAAGTTGCTGGAAGTAGTTCTTGGCCTTGATTTTCATAATCTGGAAGATGACTCCCGGCAAAATTCCGCACACCCACAGACATATTTCAAAAATCACGGAGCCCACTCCTGTCTTGACCGGAAGTTGCTTTTCAATGACGTTCACATCACGTCCGGCTTCATTCACAACCGGATTCATTTCGTCAAATTCGTTTGCCATAGTTTTTAGGATTTTTCAATTGTTTATGATTACAAATATAATATAATTAATTATTTTTCCATCTGTTGTAGACGAAGCGGCCGGCTGCAAACAGCAGCATCGGGCCGAGTCCGGAGTAGAACGATGCGATGAATTCGTCGGGGATTCCAGGTATGAATTTGAGCGCCATTCCAAGCCCCAGCATAAAGATAATCAAAAGCCATCCGCGAAAAGGGAATGTCTTGAGCGGATTGGTCTTTTCACTCTGTGAGGCGATGTGGACGGAGTATTTGTCGACGGCTCCCCGGAACATAAAAAAGAATCCGATGAGGACCGCTATTGTGATGAGCAGCAGCCACCATAGTTTTTCCGTCGGCATAGTGAGATATGCCTTAACCCCTTTGACGCTGATGATGACTCCCGGAATGCCCCAAAGCACCGCAGCAATGTAGTATAGGGCGTTTTTCTTCATATCGAGACGATTTGTCAACAAATTTAGTAAATTTACAGCGAATTCCTATAGGTGTTCGTTTTTTACGTATAATAATTGGAAAGAAAAAGTGCGTGGGTTTTAACTCCTAAGGATATAAATGACCCCGCACACATAAAAATAAGATAATATAAATCAATGATTTAGGATATGAAAAAGTTAATCGTCGCAATCGTTTTTTGTCTGTGTGCGTTCTTTGGAGCGAAGGCTCAGACAATCTACAGCTGTCAGTATCGGAGCGATGCGGACGTGAAGGTCTATGTCACGAATTACAAAAGCGAGGCGGATTTGGTGGTGTATAGATGCGACTACCGCAGCGACGCCAACGGGAATGACGGTCTGTGGTATTTCGTGAAGTATAAAAGTGAAGCGAAGAAAAGAATTTATTTCGTCAACTACCGCAGCGAGGCCGACGTAGTCATCTATTTCACTTCCTACCGTAGTGAAGCGGGCTGGCGGGATAAGAGCAAGCAGTATTTGTTCTATTGATTGAGAATTTATGCAGAGAGATGCGATTGATTTTGGTTATGACAGTATTCCTGTTGGCATAACTCAATAAATTAAATAAAACTACATTAAACAAAATTATATTAAATAAAATTGTTTAATCTGTCGTGAATGTATATCTTTGCAAAAAAAATACTGATGAAAGTTCCATTTGCATACGGACGAATTGTCGGGGCAGACGATTTTACTGACAGAAAGAATGAGACAGCCAAACTGTTGGCGAATATTGCTTCTCTGACAAACACGGCAATTATATCACCGAGAAGATGGGGCAAATCGTCCCTTGTATCCAAGGCCGTCGAGACGGCGTCAAAGGAAAGCAATAATTACCTATTTGTACGAATAAATGTTTTCAAGTGTGAAGACGAACAGGAGTTCTACGCAACGTTCGCGAAGAGCATAATGTCCCAAATTTCATCATCCGTAGAGAACCTTATGAGCAATGCCAGGGAGTTTATTTCTTCCCTTCTGCCTAAGATTTCGGTGTCGGATCCGGCGGGTCATTATGAAATTTCATTCGGCGTGGATGTCAAGACAAGTCCCATCGACGAGAGCATCCTTGACCTTCCGCAGACTATTGCGTCGAAGAAGAAAATGAAAGTCGTTGTCTGTGTTGATGAGTTTCAACAAATCGGCGAATTTCGCAATGCGCTCCGTTTTCAGAAAATCCTTCGCAACCACTGGCAGGAACAGCGCGATGTGGCATATATACTTTATGGGAGCAAGAAACATATGATGCTCAGCATCTTCGGCGACTATAACAGGCCTTTCTATAGATTTGGGGACATTATGTTTCTTCCCAAAATATCGACGGAAGATTGGTGTGACTATATCGTCGGACGTTTTTCTGCTACCGGAAAATCAATCAGCCGGGACGTTGCGGCTTACCTTGCCGAGAGTGTTGACAATCATTCCTATTATGTTCAGCAGTTGGCGCAGGCGAGTTGGCTACGAACGTCGGACACCTGCACGAAGGATGTCGTCGATTCCTCGTTGGAGAGCATCTTGGACTATCTTAATCTGCAGTTCATCAATACTATGGATACGCTGACTGACAAGCAGCGCAACTATCTGTGCGCGATTGCGGACGATGCGGAACAGTTTACCTCTATGGAAACACTTGCAAAGTACAATCTTGGCTCGGCCGGTAACATTAGGATTCTGAAGGCTGCGTTGCGGAAGAAGGATTTGATTGACATTGAAGGAAAAAGGGTTTTCATTCAAGATCCTGTGTTCTGCTTGTGGCTGAAGACGCAGTTCCGCAAAATTTGAATTATCGCCATTCGTGCAGAGTGGGACTTAGGCGTGGTGGTGTGGTTCGCCTTTTATGATGGTGAAGGCGCGGTAGAGTTGTTCGGTGAAGATGGCGCGGCCCATTCTACGGAACGGTATTCCTTGCCACGTTCGTCAAGGAGGATGAGAACATTGTTTGGGCGTATATTCTTGAGTATCAGTTCTTAATATGGTTCATCCGGTGAAACTCGACATCCGTCCTAAGCATTAGCCTTTCGGACGGATGTCTGTGTGCATCGTCACAATTATAACAGTTTTACTGCGATTTTGCGTTTGCCATCCACTTGGACTTTTGTCTCTTCTTTGTCTTTGTATTTGAAGACGAGACTGTCGTCGGACCGGACAGAAACCGTAAACCGTCCCTCTTTATCTGTTGTCCCGAGTTCTTCTCCGGACCAGGCTGAGTGTATTTTCACCCCGGATACGGGAGTGGACTGGATGTCCCTCACCATTCCCGAAACCTTAATCATTTTTCCGACCGGTTTGTTTGCGACTCTCTCGGCTGTCTTGGCCGATTTTTCCTTCGGAGCCTCATTCTTTCCCGCATAAATCCGGATTGTGTGGGCGATGTTGTCAGATGCGCCTCCGACCTCAATGAGGAAATCTCCATCTTCAAAGAACGGGAAGCCGTGCTCATCAGTCAGACTGAGCTCCGAGAGGGGGATTTCAAGAGTCATTTCTTTAGTTTCGCCCGCTTTTATGGCAACTTTTCGGAAAGCCTTCAACTCCCTTATCGGCATAACTGTGCTGCTGACAACATCTCTGACATAGGCTTGCACCACTTCTTTTCCATCTCTGTTTCCGGTGTTTTTAACTTTCACGCTTAACTTGATGCTTTCGTCTTTTTCGAAATCGTATGACTTTTTATTGCTTGTCGCACTGAGATATTCAAATGTGGTGTAGCTCAGGCCGTGACCGAAATTCCACAGAGACGACGGGTCTGAAAATACATAATCCCTTCCCGGATGGTCATAAGTTCCCGGACTTTTGTAAAATCCCTTGTCGGAAGGGAGATGATTGTAGTATGCAGGAAGGTGTCCCGTACTCTGAGGGAAGGAATAATTCAGTTTTCCGGAAGGGTTGACATTGCCGAAAAGCACATCCGCAAGAGCGTTTCCAGCTTCCTCTCCTCCATACCATTGGAGAAGGATTGTGGAGAGGTTTTCCTTTTCCCAAGGAATGGCGAACGGCTTACCGGCAACAAGTACGAAAACCAGAGGCTTGCCTTGGGATGCTACAGCACGGACAAGTTCTTCCTGTGCTCCTGTGAGTGAGATATTGTGCAGGTCCATTCCTTCTCCGGTCGTTGCTACGGCGTCGGATGAACGGACGAATCTTGAACCGGAACTTCCGCAAATGAGAATCGTGAGCTCACATTCCGCTGCACAGCGGGCCGCTTCGGAGATTTCGCTTGTATCGAGAGAAGAATAACTGCATCCCTTTATGTGCTTAATTTCCACATCTTTGCCCACTCTGCTTCGTATTCCTTCCAGTGGAGTGACTCCGTCTTCCGAGTCTTTTCCCCAAGAATAGTCACCGAATTGCGGACGGTCTGCAAGCGGGCCAATCACAGCGATGGATTTGTAGCGCGATGCATCAAGAGGAAGGAGATTGTCCTTGTTTTGAAGAAGAACGATGGACTCATCTGCGATTTCTTTTGCCAAAGCGACTTGAGACTTCGAATGGATGTCAGTTGCGAGCTGCTCAATGCCGTATGGGTTTTCAAAAAGCCCGAGGCTGAATTTGACGCGAAGAACCCTGCGTACTGCCTCGTCGATTGTTCCGATGGGGCATCTTCCTTCTTTCACTGCGTCAATCAATGTTGCGAACTCTTCGGAAGAAGCCTCCAAGTCAAGACCTGCATTCAGAGCCATAAGAGCCGCATCTTCTTCATTTTCAGCGACCCTATGGAAATATCTCAACATACTGACAGCTCCCCAGTCGGAATAGACAAAGCCTTTGAAACCCCACCTTTCTCTCAAAACTTCATTCATCAGAAATGCCGACGCAGAGTTTGGAACTCTGTTGCAGGAATTGTAACTGGACATTATCGTCATCGCTGGGGTCTTCGTGAAAATCATCTCAAAAGGTTTCAGATAGATATCGAAAAGGTCGCGGGTTCCGCAGTCGACAGATGCGAGATTCAGTCCGCCGAGAGGGTTGCCGTGAGCCCCGTAATGTTTCGGCATCGGAGAAATGCCGTTATCCATATATCCAAGTACTTCATTAACACCCATTTGTCCCACAAGAATAGGGTCTTCGCCATAGGCTTCCTCGACTCTTCCCCAGCGGAGGTCTCTTACCACATCGACATCCGGAGCAAGAACCTGTCTGAAATTCATTTTGTGCAATTCTCCGCTGACAGATGCAGCTTTTCTGTAGGCAAGATCAGGGTTGAATGTGCTACCCAACGCAATGTTTTGAGGATATATGGTGCAGCCGTCCTGCACACAGCCGTGGAGGGATTCGGTGACAATCAGAAGCGGTATGCCGAGCCTTGTCTCATTCACGACATATTCCTGAATTTTGCGTACATTTTCCACGCAACTTTGACTTGTCAGTGGGAAACACTCCGCGCATCCCCAGCTCATCCCTTTGCAGAAATCGGCGAGTTTCTCGATGTCAAGTTCTTGGCCTTCGAGCATATTGTGGGAATGGATGTGCCGCAGTTGGGCCACCTTTTCTTCGAGCGTCATTCTCGAAAGGAGGTCTTCTACCCGCTCTTCAACAGGGAGTGATGGATTTTTGTATGAGTTTTGTGCATTTTGCCCGTAGCAGATGCCTCCCAGCAGAGTCATTACGCCGGCAAGCAGGATATGCTTCCAATAATAATCAGTCATCATTGTTGTCGTTGAAAAATAAAACCAAACTGTCGTGAAAAATCAAAGGTAGGCATATTTTCCTCAATTAATCCAAAGTTTTTGTTATTTTGTATCAATTATTTACAAAAAAGCAAACAATCGTAAAAAATGTGTAAAATAATTGAAAAGCGAGTAAGGGATTTCTCTTTTTTCGGGTACATATATAGAATAACCACGAGGTTTATGTAATGAATCCTGCAGGACTGGACAGAATAGTAAATGAGTTGGCCCGTAATTCCTCCCAAAAGGCGTTACAGGAATTATACATTATGTATTATAGGAAACTGTTCCGATATGTTGGGTTTTATGTTCGGGACGAAGAGGTGGTGGCGGAAATCGTTTCGGATGTATTCTTTGCCATCTGGGAAAAGAGAGTGGAACTCACGGATGTGAGAAATTTTAATGCTTTCATATATAGGATAGCCAAATACAAGGCACTCAATTATTTGAGGGGAAGAAATCTCAACACAATCGACATCAACGACATTCCTTTCGACCTCTTTGCAGGGACAACTTCTTCTCCTGAAGACAATCTCATATCTTCCGAAACTGTCGAAAACATTAACAATGCAATAGAACAATTGCCATCGAAGTGCAAGCTCGCGTTCAAACTCGTGCGTGAAGACGGTATGTCCTACAAGGAAGCGTCCGAACTTTTGGCCATCTCGACGAAAACCCTTGAAGTTCACATATATAGGGCTGTGCGGAAAATCAGGGAAATACTCTCTTTGGGCGGGCGCTGAGCCTTCTTCAAATAATTGCAAAAAATCGGAGAATCCGAGTAAGTGTTTTTTATAATAAATGGTACTCAATATATGGAGCGACCGGCAAATTGCAAATAATATGGATGAAAATAATAACATACAGGCTGCTCAGCAGACGGATATTGATGCCCTGATGGCAAAAGTTCTCTGTGGGGACTGTACTCCGCAGGAATACGACTGCTTTTCGTCCTGGCTGGCAGCCGATGAAAGTAATCGTGCTGAGTTCCAGAAGGTCAGAAGCTATTGGAATGCCGACATTTCTGACAGATTTGATATCGACACGGGAAAAGAACTCGAGCGCCTGATGAAGAGGGTGCGCTCTCCACGCGGCAGTAAACGGAAAAGGTTTTTCAACTATGCTGTTCGGGCTTCGATTGTTGCAGCAGTGCTCTCTATCGGAGTTTTCGCAGGATGGTCGCTTGCTCAGAATACAAAAGAAATATCCCATCAGTATTCTCTTGTTACAGGAGATTCGATTTCATCTTTCGTTTTGCCTGACGGAAGCAAAATTCACTTGAACAAGGACAGCCGTTTGGATTATTCTGCGTCTTTCGGACAGAAGGAGCGAAGGGTTCATCTTGTCGGAGAGGCTTATTTTGAAGTCGAAAGAATGGAAGACTGCCTGTTTGTGGTGGACCTCGACGGGGCTGGGATTACAGTTAAGGGAACAACATTCGACGCATTCAATTACAAGAGTGGCGGAGTCAAGGGGGCGGCACTCGTTTCCGGAATGATTGAGTTCAACTCCGGCTCTCAGAACATAGTTCTCTCCCCTTCAAAAAAAGTCGTTTTCGACAGCAAGGTGAACAACTTGACAGTCAGTGAGTTCGAGCCGGCTCTTCTCACTGCGTGGAAAGACAGGCTGTTCCGCTACAAATCTTTGAACATCTACGAATTGTCCGAACGCCTGATGGATGTCTACGGCATCTGCGTAGTGCCTCAGGCCGGTGTATTCGACGACGCACGCTATTCCGGAGCTCTTGATACGGGTCTTCCGGCATCACAAATAATGGATATTATCGCAGCACAGACAGGTGCTGAATGGAAGAAAGTCAATGACATATACCATTTGACCAAACCGAACTGACCGAACTAACTACGCAATATTAATAACGATATAAAACTAAAATATTAATGAATTCAAGGTTTTCGAAATCCCTTCCGCTATGGGAGAGCAGGGGTCTTAGATTCATTTCTTCGATTCTTGTATTTCTGGCCGTATTCTTTTCGAATGGAAGGGCGGCCTATGCGCAGAATGACAAGGTGACGGTTGATACGAAGAAAAGCGTCAGTCTTGTGGAATTGTTTAAAATGATTGAGAAATCAAGCGATTATCTCTTTCAGTATAAGGACGGGGACGTTGCCGGTTGGACGGTGAATCTTTCTTTAAAGAACGCTTCCATATCTTCAATTATGGACAAGGCCCTCTCTGGAACGGACTTGAGATACAGCATCCGCCAGCGCTATGTGATTATAGAGAAGAAGAGCGATAGTGCGGCAAAGAGTTCTGAAAGAACCACAATCACCGGAACGGTTACCGATATGAAGGGGCAGCCCCTTCCGGGAGTTTTCGTCGTTCAGAGCGGCTCCAAATCGAATGCGGCGACTACTGACCTTGACGGAAAATACCAAATCAACGTTTCTGGTGTCCGTAATGTCTCACTCCATTTTTCTTGTCTCGGTTTCACTTCAAGGACGGTTTCCATTCCTGCTGGAGAAACACTCGTAAACTGCTCACTCAAAGAAGATTCGACACTTCTGGACGAGGTCGTTGTCGTGGGCTATGGTGTGCAGAAGAAACTCAATCTCACAGGTTCCGTGGCTTCAACATCAGGAGAGGTGCTTTCGGACAGGCCTATTGGAAACATCGCACAAGGATTGCAGGGCGTGATACCCAATTTGAACATCACCTTCAACAGTGGAAAGCCGAGTCAGGAGGCTAAAATAAACATCCGAGGTAACACATCGCTCAATGGTGGAAGTGCCCTCATACTCCTCGACGGCGTGGAAATATCGGACCTGTCGCTTGTGAATCCGCAGGATGTCGAGAATATTTCCGTGCTCAAAGATGCTTCTGCAGCAGCGGTATATGGTGCCAGAGCAGCTTTCGGTGTGATGCTCATAACCACGAAGAAAGGTGCAAGCAATAAAAAGGCTACCGTGAACTATAACAACAACTTGTCTTGGAATACGCCTGCGAGACTTCCCGAAATGCCAAACTCCCTCGATTGGGCGAGAGCGTGGAACAAGGCTTTCGACTATGATAGCCCGGGCAACTACTATTTCAGTGACAAGTTTATGCACTATCTCGAACTCCACGTCACTGACCCTGAGCACAATCCGGGTGTACTCGTGGATACGGAGGGCATTCAGGACGGCAGAAACACTCCTTCGAATCCCGGTTGGGCCTATGTCAGCAACACCGACTGGCTCCGGGCATTTTACCGCAATTCGGGTTTTATGCACCAGCACAATCTCAGCGTTTCCGGCGGTACAGAGAAGGTAAAATATTATGCGTCATTTGGATACAAGGGACAGCAAGGTATTTTCCGTTACGGGAATGACAAATACTACAGAATGAATGCGAATGTCTCTTTGGATTTCAAACTCGCAAAATGGATTGACCTCGGAGTGACCGCAAGGATGAATAACATCAAGAACGACGACCCTAATGTCGACTTTAAGAACAATTCGGGATATACCCTCTATTACGAGGTGTATCGTATGTTTCCGACTTCTCCGGTATTCCTTCCCAATGGGGACTGGGCCTGTATGTCTGGATATCACACAAACTTCAATGTCGTGGGAAAGATGGCTCTTGCCGGAAGACGGATTGAGCAGACTTGGGACCAGTGGTATACCGCACGTTTGGACATCCACCCTGTCAAGGGCCTTTCCATCAAGGGAGATGTTTCCTACAACAGTTATTTCAGGAAAGTGAAATCTCACGGCAAGACATTCTATCAGGTTCATCCCGAAGGTCGTGAGCCGGAATTGGTCGGAAGCCCCAATAATGTGACCAACGAGCATTACAACAACAACTATCTTGCGCTCAATCTTTGGGCTGAGTACAAGCATACTTGGAACGAGATGCATAACTTCTCGGCGATGGCGGGTTACAACCAGGAGGGAAAGGACTACTACGGCAACACCCTGACGATGAACGGCTTGTACGACAACAACCTCCCTGTCACAGATATGGCTACGGATTATCTGAAAAACACCGAGATTGGCACTCTGTGGAGAGTTCAGGGCGTGTTCTACAGACTCAATTACGACTATGATTCAAGGTATCTTCTGGAGTTGAACGGACGATATGACGGTTCTTCAAAGTATCATAAGAATGACCGATGGGCCTTCTTCCCTTCGGGTTCGTTGGGTTGGAATATTGCGAGGGAGAAATTTGTCACGGACAATACATCCGCAATCGACGAATTGAAACTCCGCTACTCTATGGGTATGCTTGGCAACCAGGTGACCAGCGGCTATCACGACTATATGTCAATCATAGAATCTGCTTCTGTCAAGGATTATGTTTATGACGGCAAACTCGGTGATGCTCTTAAGACCCCGACCATCCCTTCATTCGTGACTTGGGAGAAGGTCATCACCTATGACTTCGGTCTTGACTGGGGATTTCTTGGAAACAGGCTCACCGGCTCGTTTGACGCCTACATCAGGGACACAAAGGGAATGGTCCGGAGCGTGACTCTTCCGGCGGTCTTCGGAACATCTTCCGGTAAAAAGAATCTCTCGGATATGCGTACAGTAGGTTGGGAGTTCAATATCGGTTGGAGAGACCGAATCAACAATGTGGCCGGCAGTCCTTTCGACTATTCGATAGGCGTGGGTATATCCGACTATCAGGCTACCATCACCAAACACGACAATCCTTCCGGTCTTCTCAAAGATTATTATGTCGGACAGAAACTCGGAGAAATCTGGGGATTTGAGACTCAGGGATTTATTATGGACGAGGCTGAAGCCGACGAAATGGGCGTGGTGCAGAAATTCTTGAGCGCAAAATGGCATCCCGGCGACATTCGCTATCGTGACCTCGACGGCAACGGCAAGATTGACACGGGAATGAACACTCTGGACGACCCGGGCGACAGAAGAATCATCGGAAACTCCACTCCAAGATACAAATTCAACATCACCGGAGGCATCGGATGGCACGGGTTCGCACTCGATTTTATGTTCGACGGCGTTTGCAAGAGGGATGTCTGGATTGGAAGTGACCTTTTCTGGGGTTTCGGACGTGGTATCTACAACAGTTGCGTAACCCAATATCATATTGACAACAGCTGGACAGAGGAAAATCCGAACGCATATTTCCCTCGTCTGAGCAATGGTAACGGAAAGAGCCAGTATGTGCAGACTAAATATCTCCAGAACGCGGCCTTCCTCAGACTCAAGAATCTGACTCTCAGCTACACTCTTCCACGCAAGGCTTTGGATAAACTCGGAATTGAGAACGCGAGAATCTACGCCACAGGAATGAATGTTTTCGAGATTACGGGACTTCCTCCTTTTATGACCCCTGACATTACCGACAACATCGTCGATTCCAAGGAGTTCGGTTCTCCGAATGCGGGAAAAGAATACGCATTTATGAGAAGCTGGTCTTTCGGTATTAACGTTACATTCTAATTCGATTCTGGAAATGAAAAACATAAAACTCATAACTCTTGTTTCTGTCTTCGGAATGTTGTTGTCTGCTTGTGACTATCTTGACACAATTCCGGGAGACGCCTTGACAGGGGACCATTTCTGGCAGACTGCCGATGAAGTGGCTCTTGAGAAATACTGCAATATGTTCTACCCAAGGCTCATCGTCGGACACGGAAGCCCGAACGGATGGGATTGCGGAGATATGTTCAAAAACGACTATCAGTCCGACAATATTCTGCCTTCCGGACAGAACGCTGTCACCTATGGACAGAACACAATAACCACAGATGACGCGAAGTGGAACTGGGAGGTCATAAGAAGTTGCAACACATTCATTCTCAACTATCAGAAGACACCGGCATCGCAGGCGGCCAAAGACCGCTATGCGGGTGAAGTATATTTCTTCAAGGCTTGGGACTATTTCAATAAAGTCTGCCGTTTCGGGGATGTACCTTGGTTTGACAAAGGTTCCGACACTGACGATCCGGAGCTTTACAAGGGCAGGGATTCAAGAGTCCTGGTTATGGAAAATGTCGTAAAGGCAATCGACAAGGCGATAGAACTTCTGCCGGTGAAGTCCAAGGTCTATAGAGTGAGCAAAGATGCTGCTCTCTGCCTCAAGGCAAGAATCTGTCTTTATGAAGGCACTTGGAGAAAGTATCGCAATCTTGACGGCGCGGACGAATATCTCCGCCTTGCATACGATGCTGCGGGAGAACTGATGGACCCTAAGTACGGATATAAACTCTACACCGAAGGCAACCCTGACGAGGCTTATTTCAAACTTTTTATACAGAATGACTACGAAGGGAATTCAGAAGTAATTCTCTCCAAACAGTATGTCCCGTCCATCAGTATGGGTAACGATGTGTCGAAACAGATGCCGAATGCCCCTCACGGAATGAGCCGCGACTGCTATGAGGAATATCTCTGTGCCAGGACCGGACTTCCGATTTCAATCTGCGGATGCCACGACTATAAGGACGGATTCCTTAAGGAGTCGGCAAATAGGGATCCTCGTCTTTCACAGACAATCTGCATTCCGGACAAGGACAGCAAACACCACTATTTCCTCTATCGTCAGACGGGCGATGAACTCAGGGGCGGTGCACCGAACATTATGGGTATTCTTGATTCCGACGATATACGACCTTTCTATGGTAACTCAAGTTCAGGATATGCCATTGCCAAGTTCTATTCGGAAGCTGACTTTCTCAATCAGACTTTACACACCGGAGACATTGATTCTCCTGTGATGAGATTTGCCGAGGTTCTTCTCATAAGGGCTGAAGCAGGAGCTGAATTGGGAGTGCTCGACCAGGCTGAACTTGACAGGACTGTCAATAAACTGAGGGAAAGGGTGGGATTTGCGCACAATCTCACAATGAATCCGAAACACGACCCTAATCTTGAGGAAAAATATCCTAATGTCACATCCGACCTTGTCAGGGAAATACGCCGTGAACGCCGGGTGGAACTCTTCTGCGAAGGCTATCGTTGGGATGATATCTGCCGATGGCACGTGGGCCCCGAAGTTTTCAACGACAGGGAACGCAGAGGTGCGTATATGGACCCGACTCTCTACACGGCGGACGAAATAAAAAGAGTGAAGGAGAAAATCGGACTTGATGCGGACGGATTCATACTTCCGTATGCGGTAAGAGGCAAACTTGTGAGTATGTTCTCAGAGAAGAACTACCTTTTCAATATCCCATTAAATGAAATTGCTTTGAATCCAAATCTCGCTCCAAACAACTACGGCTGGGAAGAGTAAATTTTGGAAGGGTAAATTTAAGACATTATGAGTGTAATAGCGAAAATAAAATGTGTTGTTGTAGTTGCAGTTCTATTTATTGGGTCAGCAGCTTGCGAACCGGTGTCCGGAGGCGAAGTCTCCGGACCGGTCGCAGGTTTGCCGGGACAGGAACAGCCACTTCCGCAACCACAGCCAGAACCGGCTCCCGAACCGGAAACACCCCTTATGTCACGCATCCGTCAGGCGTGCCCGAGCATCACTACACTCATTTGCGAAAGGACAAGTGAGACCCATCCGGGTGTGAAACTGACAGAGTCGGATTTCAAGTGTGGGGTCAATCCAAATCATATCTTCATTCTTGAAATTGAGATGTCTTCGACTACAACTCTCAGAGCCTGCACACCTGACGATATGCCTGTTTCCGGAAAAAGACAGGATATGATTGAGCAGGCAAAGATTGTCTCTGCCAAGGGTCCGGAGGTTTATTATGGAGTGAACGGAGACTTTTTCGGCAACTATAAAGGAGACGGCAATCTGATTCCTATGGGAGTGGTTTATGTCGATGGAAAAGCCTATCAGTCATCTCATTACGGGCGGTCTGAAAATGTCCTTTATGTAAGGGATGACGGTAGTGTCGAGATTGGTAAATATGGGACATTCAATGCTGAACTGTCTAAGGTCAAGACAGCGATTGGCGGATATCAAACCCTAGTTTGGGATGGTGTCAAGGCCTTCTTTCAAAATGATGACCTCTCAACAGGTCTGCATCCACGCACATTTGTCGGGGTCACTAAGGATAGGAATAAAGTTTATGTCTTTGTCGTGGACGGTAGGCAGAAAAGGTATTCGATAGGCTTGAATATGAGCGATATGGCAGACATTTGTCTTGGCGCCGGTTGTGACAGGGCTTTCAATTTAGATGGAGGAGGCTCGACTACTCTGGTTGTACAAGATGGTAATGGCGGTTTTAAACTACTTAACAAACCATCCGATTCCGGAGTGCCCCGAGCAGTGGTTGACGGACTTTTGGTGGTAAAGAAATAAACATAACAATAATATGAAATCATACGGGAAAATACTCCTTGGAGCGGCTATGCTCCTGATGCCTTTCTTCTTCACTTCTTGTGTGGAAGAGATGGGAAAGCCGGTTTGCGCCGAGCTTGAAATCCAGTCTGACATTTTTGTCGGTCCGGAAGAAGGAATTTATGAAGCCCCGCTTGTATCCACATATCCGTGGTATGCAAGTACGAATGTGGACTGGATTAAGATAACCAAAAACAGAGGTCAGGCACTTCTGAAGGAGAAATTGGTTTTCAAAGTGCAAGCCAACAAGACTCTCGACGTGAGGGAAGCCACTATCTACATCAAACTTATGGACCAGCTTACGGGAGAGTTCATCGTAAGGCAGAACGGACAGGGCGAATACATTATCCTTCCTATTGACAAGGTCTATTTCAACAATCAGGTCTCCGAACACACGGTTACAGTTCAGACAAAAGTGGATTGGACTCTGGACAAGTCTCAGGAAAATGGGATCTCGTTTGAGAAGGTGGATTTGAATCATTTGAAAATCAAGTCCGGAGCCAACTCTACGGGCAAGGAACTTTCAGCTAGCGTCAATTTGACATCTGTCAATAACCCTGAGCGTAAAGCTACATTGACAGTTTTCCAGAAAGCGGAAAAGGACATCATCGCCTTTGTTGTGCCGGAAGAGGACAGTAGAGGCAAGGTCGTGATGAAATCCGGTTCCAAAGAGACCACTTTGGGAATTGTTCTTAACAAAAAGGTCAAAATCAGTTCGTCGGCAGATTGGCTCCGGATTGTGAAAACACCTCTTGTCGATGATGTGGAAATCGTGCAGAATGTGGAAATGTCCTACACTGTTTCCGAAAACCCCGGGAGAGAGGAAAGAACGGCATATATCACTGTGCAGGATGAGGCGAGCCCTGTAAATGATGTCTACACCATCTATCAGAGAGGAGTCGAAGACATAGTTTACTGTAAGGCCGGCGGCACCGGAGACGGAACATCTTGGGACAGAGCGTATGGTAATATTATCGATGCTATGAATGCCTGCGGACATTTCGCTTCACAGGAATTGTGGGTGAGTGAAGGTGAGTTCGAACTCTCCGAGGTGATGGTTAAGAAATATGTCAATGTCTATGGAGGCTTCAAGGGTGATGAAATAGCTCTTGCCCAGAGAGACCAATCCAAAAAGACCGTCCTCAGAGGAAAGCAGAAATTCCTTGCCGGATACAGAATGAAAGAGGCTGTTGAAGACTATTATATGGATGGTTTCGTGATTACCGGTGTGAACGAGCCGGATGCCACCCATATTGGAATAATAGAGTTTTATGACCATCACGTGCTCCGTAATTGTATCGTCCGTGACAATGTCTACGGAAAGAATGCAGGAGGCTATTTTGAAAACACCAAGGTTATAAACTGCCTCTTCTACAATAATCACAATACGGCATCTGCGGGAGTCGTCCAGTTTAGTAATACGGATTGTATCAATTGTACCATTGTCGGAAACAAGAATACCGGAGACTGGGGCGCAGGCGGCGGTATGAGGGCAGCATCAGGAAGCCGTTTTATCAATACTGTCGTATGGGGCAATCTCGCAACGACCAAGAGAGCGGAGAATGTGCAGGTGTATATTGACAAGTCTGATGACGTGGAGGTTGTGAATTGCTTCTTCCAGATGGGTTTGAAGAAAGATGGGATAACGCCGGCGATGTTTAATGACGGGAACACTCCTAAGGGAGACAAAGGATATACTGTTCTTGCTGCTGACAATGCCGCAGGAGCGCGCTTTGTGAATCCTTCGGCTAATGACTATTCGCTTGGAGAAGGCTCTGTTCTGATTGACGCAGGAAATGCCGAGCGTCTGGAGGGTATGGCTGTGTATACTGATATTGTCGGAAATGATAGAATAATTGGTGGTAAACCGGATGTAGGTGCTTATGAAAAGAAATAGTTTTATTTACAAAATTGCAGTTTTGATGATGTCGGCTCTTACGGCATCGGTTATGTGTTGCAACAAGATTCCCCAAGGAGGTGGCGGACAGACGGACCCACCGTCGGTTCTGCCTCCGGAATTGGCATATGAAAAATGTATCGCCATAGGCGACCAGAAAACAAGGTCGTTTATGATTCTTGACGGCGAGACATTTCAGCCGATTTGGAAATGGAAGGCTTCGGGAGATTTCATTCCGGCATCTCGTCTCAGTTGGTTCAACAATCCGTCGGAAGTGAAGCCGGTTATGGACAACACCCATATTCTTTTCACTTGTTCCGGGGGAGCCGTGGGATTGATTAGAATAAAGGACAAGAAACTGGTTTGGTATGCAAAAGCGGGAGTGAACCCCCATTCGGCAGAACTTCTTCCGGACGGGAACATTGTCGCGGTTTCGTCAACGGATGCAAAAGTTTCAATTTTTAATCCCGATTCCCAGACGGACCCCGAGGCTTGTCTGGCAACATATAATTGGCCTTCTGCCCACGCTTTGATTTGGGACAGGGAAAGACAGTTGCTCTATGGCAACTATGCGAGTACTGTCACCGCCTACCGTTACAATTTCGACAAGCAGGCGCCGAAACTTACAAAAGCCTCTGTGGTTACACAAATCCCTCAAGGTGAGAATTGTGTGCACGACCTTTATTTCGTGAATGGAGAGCCTGACTGTGTGTGGATGACGACAAACGAGGCCGTGTCCAAACTCAATGTGGTGACTGGCGAATTGACCAGAATCAACAAGTTTTATGCAATCAAGAGCGTCAGCAATGACCTTGATGGGAATATGCTTATGCTTATGCCGACCGAGGAATGGTGGTCAGACAAAATGATTAATCAAGATGGAGTTGTCCTTTTCACTTTGCCTGGCACGAGAATCTATAAGGGACGCTATATGTACAAAAATACATTCAGTTATTAATTTATTTTATTTTACTATAAACTAATTACCAAATGAAAAAGTTGCAATTTTTCTCAATGGCAGCATTGTTCCTGGTGGGGGCAATCGCTTGCACGAAGAACCCTGTTCCTTCACCGCTTTCAAGTGTAATCGTTCAGGACGGAAATAAAACAGTCAGCGCAGCAATCGACCACACAGCCAAGACTGTGAAGTTCGACAAATTCGCAGAGCTTGATGATTTCGCTGCAGTCAAAGTCAGCATTGCTGTGGCAAAGGGAGCTTCTCTTGTGAGCCCTGCGGCAGATGCAGTCGTGGACTTCACTAAGCAACCGGTCAAAATCGTTGTCAACGATGGTGTTAATGACCAGACCTACTCGATGACGGCAAAAACTCCTGACCCTTTCAAGAGCATAACTGTAGCCGGCAAACCTGCGGTGGTGGATGGCATCAACATCACACTTCCGTATGACAAGGAGACAATGGATATTACAAAACTCAAGCTTGATATCGTTCTCCGTAAGGGGGCTGCAGTAGTGAAGCCTGAGGGCGCAGTTTTCGATTTCTCTGTGAAGACAACCCAAGGCCTTACAATCAGCTATCTCAACAAGGATTATATCTATCAAGTGAGACTCGAAGGCTACGATCCCGATTCGAATCCTCTCGTGAAAGCCGGTTGGAGAAGCGCAAACGATTTCTACGGTTCTCTGCCTAAGCACATCACAATCTACAAAAACGACAAACTCGGAAAGGCAAAGGATCAGACAGGGTTTTTGGCTGAAATAGGAAAGGGAGGAAAGATGCTTGCGCTCGGAAAAGGGAATGATGCATATAAATGCATCAATGACGCTGTTCAACTTCCGGAGGCAAAGGATTATCCGATTATCGTCAACGGTATTTCCGGCATCAAGCAGGCAATCTTCTCGGAAGGTCAATGTGTATATTCTTCTGGGGCTACTTTTGTTTGTCTTGCTCAGGAACCCGACGGCTCGTTTGTCCTTTGCCCTCAGGCAAGGGAGCCGCTTCCTACGGCTCCTTGGTGGAAACCGTCGGTGTCTATGCTCGACCTTGACGGCAAGACTATAATTAAAGAAGGCTGGGTGCCACATAATCTTTTCGGAGGTTACTATATGGTATTGGCAAACGGGAAGGCAATGACTGCTGAAGAAATGGGTAAGACCGGACTCTGGAATGATTGGTTTGACGGAGATGCAGTTCACGCCCGTGAGTTTATCGGTTTGACAAAAGACGGCACAGTCTATGTGTTTGTTTGCGGACGCGGTAAGGATGGAAATGGCGGACTTGCAATGAAGGAAGTTGTTGACATTATGATTCTTGCCGGCTGCGACAGGGCGATGACTCTTGAGGGTTCTCGTTCGGCGAATATGCTCATAAATGGAAAGAAGACCGTTGAGGAAAATGACGGTACAAAAGTTGTCAAGGCTTTGGTATGTTTCAAATAGGACATAAATAATATCTGAGACAGGGGCTGTGTCAAATGTTTTTGATTCGGCCCCTTTCCTTAAAATCAAGTTGTGGAAAATGAAAATCAAATCACTCATCGCCTCTGTTATTTTGGGTCTGTTATTGCTTTCACAGGCAGCAGTTGCCGGGGGAACTTCCGGCAGAATTGACATTATCCCGAAGCCAAGCTCGGTGGAGTTAATGTGTGGTCCTGATTTTGTCTTGAATGAGAGGACAGTCATCCGCTATGACGCCGCGTCAGAGGCCCAAGCCAGCTATCTTCGCGAGTTTCTTCAAACGTCGACCGGTTTCGAACTTCGTATGCTTGAGTCCGGCTCCGGAAGGGGAATCAAACTGTCAGTTGACCCTAATGTGGTAGGCGATGCGGAGGGGTATGTCCTCAAGTCAGATTCCCGTTCTGTGAACATTGTCGGTCACGATGCAGCGGGAGTTTTCTACGGCATACAGACCCTGCTTCAGCTTTTTCCTGTCGAAATCTATTCCGGCACAGTTGTCAGGGGAGTTGACTGGAAATTGCCTCCGCTTATCATCAAAGATGCACCGGAGCGCCCGTGGAGGGGAATGATGCTCGATGTTGCCAGATATTTCTATAACAAGGATTTTGTTAAGAAATATATCGATATGATGGCGATGTACAAACTCAACAAACTCCAATTCCATTTTATTGACGATTCCGGTTGGCGCCTGGAAATCAAAAAATATCCGGCCCTTACTGAAGTCGGAGCTTGGGCATCTACGGGAGCATATCCGCTCGGAGGCTATTACACGCAGGAGGACATAAAAGAAATAATCGAGTATGCATCAGTGCGTGGAGTCGAGATTATTCCCGAAATCGAGTTCCCCGCCCATATGCTTTCGGCAATAGTGGCCTATCCGTGGCTCAGTTGCACCGGACTCCAACACCAGGTTCCTAATCAGCATTTCATCAGCCGCGACATTCTATGCGTGGGGAAACAGTCGTCTTTTGATTTTCTCCGCGATGTTTTGGAAGAAACTGTAGCTCTATTTCCATCCGATTACATCAACATCGGGGGAGACGAGGCGGTTTATACAAGCTGGGAGAATTGTCCTGACTGTCAGAGAGTTGTCAAGGAGCAGGGGCTTAAGGACGCGTCTGAACTCCAGGGATATCTGACGAATGTCGTTGCGGAGATGATGAAGGAAAAGGGGAAGACGGTTGTTGGATGGGAGGAAATTGTAATGAGAGGACAGGTCAATACTCCGGTGGTCGGGCTTGTGTGGCACGATGTCTCGGATTCTCTGAAGATTGCGAATGCTGGCCACAAGGCGGTGCTCACTCCTGCGACACATCTGTACTTCGACTTTCCGGAGAGCGCGACTCCCGGGGAAATGAAGGCGGCGATGTGGATGCCACCCGTATCATTGGAAAAAACCTATAGTATGCCGGTGAACGATTATTCCGAAAAATCGGCAACTATCGGTGTTCAAGGCTGTTTCTGGAGCGACCAGTTCATTCACGGAACTGTTCTTCAGGAGTTTCCGTATCTTAATGAAAACAGGTCAGAAAAATATGCGGAATATTTCACTTTCCCACGTCTTATTGCCCTTTCGGAGGTGGCTTGGGGCAGGGAAAGCGAGAGAGACTATGAGGATTTTCTCAAGAGAATCAGCACCCACTATCTCAGGCTTGACTTTAAGGATTGTAACTACAGAGTACCTGAACCGAGGGTGGTTTCAAGCCGGGAAATGGAGGGAGGAATGGAGTTTACTCTCGAAAGTCCTATAGAGGGTAAACCGATAAGATACACGACTGACGGAACTTATCCCACAGAACATTCCCCACTCTATCAAGGCCCGGTGACGGTGCCAGGACGTGACTGCCTCAGGGCGATGACAGTTGCCTCTTCCGGACATTTCTCGCTTCCGCTCTATTTCCTTCCGGACTATTCCGAGTATGAGCGATATGGCAAATTCACAACATCGTGGAAGTCGGCGCAAGTCGGTACGGCACCTTCAAAATGGCTGTTTGAGTGCACCGGAAAAATCAATGGTAACGGGAACTATAGGGTCTCTTTCATCCAAACCGAAGGCGCAGACAGCCTGCATCTGGGACGGCTCAAAGTCCTGAAAAGGGATGAACTGATGGCAGACATCGAGGTCGACCAACTCGTCACAACCGGCGGCGTCCCGGCCCAATACACCTTCGAAATCAAACATTTCGAAGCCGGCACCCCATTCACCATAGAAGTGGAACTATACGGCAAGGGCGGCAGCGATACCACCGGCTACGTCTTCATAAAAAGGATGAGTGAATGACCTCGCTTCCAAACTTTGTCTGATGTTTAATGATTTGTATTAACTTTGCAATTGAACGCAAGTTCGGTCGGGGTGTTGGCTCCCGTGGAACGATGGTAGTATTTGTGACCGAAGCGTGAGAAATGCATTATGAAGAAAAAGATAGTAATATTGTCAGGCGCAGGCATTAGTGCCGAGAGCGGTATTTCAACATTCAGAGACAGTGACGGTCTTTGGGAGAAACACGATGTGATGGAGGTCGCCTCCATCTTCGGGTGGCAGCAGAATCCCTCACTGGTGCTTGATTTCTACAATCAAAGACGCGCACAGCTCAAAGAAGTGAAACCGAATAAGGCACACCTTGATATCGCATCCCTTGAGAAAGAGTATGACGTAGTGGTGATTACCCAAAATGTGGACAACCTCCACGAGATGGCAGGCAGCACTAAAGTCATTCATCTCCACGGTGAACTCACAAAGGTCCGTCCGGAAGACTCATACACGGAGGAGGACGGATTTGATGAATCAAAGATTAAGGATGTGAATTTCGGACCGGTCAGCATTGGAGATACGGATGACCGTGGCGTTCAATACCGTCCGCATATCGTATTCTTCGGTGAGGCTGTCCCAAAGATGAAGGATGCAATCGCAGAACTTGCAGAAGCTGATTTTATGATTATCGTCGGAACATCGCTTGTGGTTCAGCCTGCTGCAAGTTTATGGAAATACACTCCGGTTGACTGCCCCGTTTTCGTGGTCGACCCCAAGGATACGCCCATCGACAATGAGGAGGGTATTGTCCATATCAAGGAAAAAGCCACTGTCGGTGTAGCCGAAGCGATAAGAATGATTTCTGAAATGTCCTGCGTGTAGCTGATTCAAGTCTCTGATTATGCTCTTGGTCAACGCATCCAAGAACGCCGTCGCATATAAAAAGGAGCTGCAACTTGCTCGTAGCCAAAATGTCGATGTCACCAATTTCGAGAACAAACTTCAGGAAACTGACCTTCACACGATGAAGGCCAAATTCGATGAAGCCCGTAAGAAGGCCGATACTCTCGGGAACCTAGAATCATAATTCGTTCCTCCTTGGTTTTTGGAAAAGTGGAAGAAATCCTCATAATTCCTTTGGAAAAGTGGAAAAGTGCGCGTGACGATGGGAAGTATCTGTTCCAGTGACCTGCATATTAAGCACGGTAGTGTCCCTCGTGCTGTTCATGGTATCACCGTTGGCCACGAAATGGTGGGTGTGGTTGAAGAAATAGGTTCTTCGTTTCCCATTGTGCGAAATCGAAGAGGTTTACCTGTTTTCCGCAATGGGACACCCATTTCAGCAGTTTGCTGAGATGATGTCAAGTAGTTCGGTGACTTCAGGCTCTTCACGGGTGTGCAGGAGTACTGATTTATGTTTGCCGTCATACGGGTTGACATAGTCGATTTGGTATATCTTCTCCGCTAGGAAGCGAGCTCTTTCGAGCGATATCTTGGACTCGGCAGCCTTTAGGATACGTTCAAGTTCCAGCATTATCGTGTAAGCCACGAAGCAGATGCAGACATGCGCCTCGATTCTGTTGAAGAGCCGGTGATACATCGGACGGATGTCCAGGTCTGTCTTGCAGAAGCGGAAGGCTCGCTCTATCATGAACAGGTATCTGTACTCCTCGATTACCCTGTCATCAGACAACGTGCTGTTGGTTGTATAACCTTTGTACCCGTCCAGCCGTTCATCCTTGGCGACCTTGTCGTAGTCAATCTCGATGATGGCATCGCCGCTCATAGTGAGGAAGCGGTTGTATCCGCGGTTGTTCAGCTTGTCCTTCGTAAGTTTGTCGCTTCTGAAGCGCTTTTCAAGTCGTTTGAGGCCCCTTTCGCGGTCAGCGGCATTCTTACTTGCCCGGGCGTCGCTCATTGTCACAACCATTCGTCTAGTTTTCGTAAGCTCAATGCTTGCACTCTGTCCATTGGACAAGTTTAGTGAAGCTATCTGTTCCTTGAACTCTTCACTCTGGGAGCGTATCCTTGCCCCGAGGATGTATTCGTATCCGCCGTCTTCCATGTCACGGATGTTCTCCTTGCTCAGGAGGCCGGCATCTGCCACTACGATGGGCTTCGGGAAGCCGAAGCGTTTCTGCAACTTCTCGATGATGGGGATCATCGTATGGCCTTCGTAGGTGTTGCCAGGGTGAATCTCGTATCCAATAGGATTGCCTCCGGGACCAACCAGAAGGCCAAGCACTACTTGCGGATTGGCGTTCTTGCCATCCTTGGACCAGCCGGGGATGCGGACATCGTCCTCATGGGACTCGAAGTACATCGTGGTGGTGTCGTAGAAGACCACGGCCACTGTACCACCCAAGACGCGTTTGGTCTGTTCGTATGTAACCTGCTCCACGTCGTGCTTGACATCGTACGCCTTGGATTTCCTCTTGGCTTCCGGCCTCCAGCAGAGCTCGTCCAGATAGCGGTAGATCTTGTCCTCGTTGTAGTACTTATTCATGAAGTACGCCATGTAGCGTAGCGTTTTGAGCTTACTTCCGGGTCGGTACAGACGTGTTACAACCAGGCTCTTGAAGATATCGTTATCGGATGTACGTACGGTGTTGAACCCGATTTTGTCGAAAAGATGGCCGTAGATGAGGTCTGGCCCTACCAGTCGAAGCTGTTCCTGGCCGATGCCGGCCATCATCGCGTCGTATTCAGCGGCTCCTTCTGGTGCGAACAGTCCCTCTCCGAACTCGTGCTCGTTGGCCCACTGTTTGGCCTTCTCCTCAAGTGATGCCAGTATGGCCTCGTCACGGCTGCTGCCAAAGGACTTCTCCACGCGATACCTACCGTCGGCCTTGGCCACGACCTGTATCGATGTAGTTCCGCTCTTGTTATGTTTCCTCCGGACAAACATACTACGAAGGTAGCAATTTGCCGCGGGACACCCAAATTGAAGTTTCAATCAGCCTCTCACACAGTTGTAGGGCAGATTTACAAAGAGAACGTCAAAAAGTGCGGAAAACAGGAAATAGGTTCTTCGTTTCCCATTGTGCGAAATCGAAGAGGTTTATCGTGTCTTCAAGAACAAGCTGGACGGGGTGATTAAGGTGGCGATATTTTGATTTAACAGACAGCATAATCGCTGAACACCATTTTCCTCTTCCATAAGAGGACTTTTACTCGGTAATTTTTGTAAAAATACCGATATGCATATCGTTCACCATAACCGAAGTGCAAGTTGTCGGGGTTGAGAATATTTTTTAAATTTGTAGTGAACAATTTTTAGATGATAATATGCCACAGGAAATACAACTATTTGCCGACAAACAGATACGAACATACTGGGATGATGATAAGGAACTATATTTTTTCTGTATCATTGATGTCGTGGAGGCTCTAACCGACAGCAACGACCCAAAACAGTATATCAAGAGGATGCGTCAACGCGATCTTGGGCTCAATTCCGTGTGGGGTACAATTTGTACCCCTCACCAATTCCTATCTTCAGATGGGAAACGGCATCAGGCAAATTGCGCTTCTTTGGGTGGCGTTCTTCGCATTATCCAATCTATCCCTTCACCCAAAGCAGAACCATTCAAACGTTGGCTTGCCCAGGTTGGAGCAGACCGTCTTCATCAGATGCAAGACCCAGAACTTGGCATTCAACAATCGCTCGCAGACTTCAAACGCCTAGGCTATTCTGACAACTGGATTAACCAGCGTCTCAAGAGCATAGAAATACGCAAGGACCTCACAGATCAATGGAAGGCCCATGGGGTAGATGAGGGTACGGGTTATGCAACCCTTACTGATATTATCTACCAGTCATGGGCAGGGCTCACCGCTAAAAAATATAAGCAGCTGAAAGGCCTCCGCAAAGAAAACCTTCGCGACAACATGACCAATGAAGAGCTCGTAATGAACATGTTGGCCGAACTTACCACAACGAATATTACCAAGGAGGAACATCCCATTTCAATGAGCGAACATGCTCAAGCCGCATCACGAGGTGGATCGGTAGCTCGTGTGGCTCGTGAAGCCTTCGAGCAGCAAACAGGCAAAAAGGTCGTCACTAACCTCAATATGAAGCGCTTTCTTGAGAAACAGCAACCTCAGCTTGACTTTTCCGGAGATAGCGAGGATAAAGACAAATAAGTCAATGATAAAAGCCACGCAGCGGTCACTCGGTAGATGTACATTTGCTATTTACAACATATCATTAAATAAATAAAAAGTGTTACTTTTGCATATTATATGATAGGTTGACTATGGCGAAGTTATCGACGTAGTCGCTTTGCACCTTAAATAAGAAAATTATGGCAAAGAATACGATGGCCTAGGGATTTATCTACGTGTTTTGTACGCATTGCAACTTGACGATGATATTCTATTGCTTGCCAAAGAAGATAAAATGGGAAAAGCTTTGCAAGATTTGAGTCTGAAAACAAGAGAACGTGCATCCAAGAAAGAATAATCTATGAAAAATCCGTTCAGTCCCTGTCGGCTATATGGGCGTGAAGGAGATGTTTCCGCTGGATTTCGAAGAATTCATCACTTGTGTGGGAATCAATGAAAATGTTATTTCTTCGCTAAAGGAAGCCTGGACGAAAAGAATTCCGGTCGATGGATTCATCCATAACAAGATGATAGCATACACATACATTGAAAAAGGAAAGTTTGCTTATGATTAAAGCATTGTTTTTCGATATAGACGGGACTTTGGTGAGTTTCAGAACCCACAAGATTCCCAGTTCGACAGTAGAAGCCATAACAATGGCGAAGAATATGGGCATCAAAGTTTATATATCTACCGGACGTCCACGCCAGTTGATAGACAACATCAATGAGATTAGTCATCTGGTGGACGGGTATATAACCGTAAACGGTGCTTATTGTTTCGAGGAAGAGGAAATTATATCATTTCATCCGATACCGGAAGCGAACGTGCGGAAAGTATTGTCTTTGGCTGATGAAATGAACTTCGCCTGTATGGTGGTAGGCAAGAACGATTTGGTTATGTATCACGACAACGAAAGTGCCGACCGCATTTTCCGGCAAATGCTTAACGTGCGCGGACTGAGTGGAGACGTGCCGATTGAGTCTGTCTTAGGGCAATCCGTTCTGCAACTTACTCCCGTAATATCACAAGAGGACGAGGAACTGATTATGCGGAGCCTCCCGGACTGCACGTCATGCAGGTGGCATCCTGACTTTGCGGATATCACTATGAAAAGTGCGGACAAGGGTATGGGGCTTTCTGCAATCATTGCCCGTCATAGCATCAAACCGGAGGAAACGATGGCTTTTGGAGACGGAGGCAACGATATGTCCATTATCAGGAAAGCGGGTATCGGGGTTGCTATGGGCAACGCCAACGAGCCGCTGAAGAATGCAGCTGACTATATCACGGATTCGGTCGATGAAGATGGAATCTATAAGGCGCTGGAACGTTGGATATTTCATTGATGGTCTACTTTTCGCATATGGTACACCTGCGATTGATTGTCAATCAGTTAGGTGGTATATTCTATTTCCCCACGCAAAAATGAGAAAATATGGAACCCAAAACTTCGTCGGTGCTGATTTCGCCTACGATTTCGCCAAGGTGGTAGAGGGCTTCGCGCAGGTCTTGGGCGACCAAATCGGGCGGAAGTGGTTGTGAACCGTAGTGAAGTCCATCGCCGAGCCCACCGCCGAGCCCATCGCCGAGCCCATCGCTGAGTCCATCGCTGAGTCCGCCGCTGAGCCCACCACCAATCCCACCGCCCAGCCCCGAGCGGACCCGGGCCAAAGCCGTAGAGGCCTTGGCAAGCGCCTCATAGTGCCTGATATTCGTCACGAGCGTCTCATCGCCGTCTCCCGTAATCTTGCGTCCAAGCTCCGCAAGCGTCTTTCTGAGTTCATCGAGTCCCCATCCTGTTTTTGCTGAAATAGGGAGGATTCTATTTGTAAAACCCTTATCAATAAGGCGAGAAACAATTCCGTTCTCTGTGCAAACATCTTTGTTATACGGTGACATCCCCGAAACTTCTTCCGTGACAGAGTCGAACTTGTTCACCAACAGCACGAATTTTTTCTCACCGTTGTCTTTCACATCATACTTGACCTTTGAAGACCTGTCATCCGCTTCAATTTCCTCAGTCATTCTCAGCATCCTTGAGATATACTCCGCCTCCTCCAGGACAGCATCCTCCCCACGCGACAAATCTGTCATCCCCAACACAATCTCCGCCTCATTCATCTTCTTGAAAGTCCTTTCGATTCCGATTTTCTCCACCACTTCATCCGTCTCGCGGATGCCGGCAGTGTCGATGAAACGAAAGAGCACGCCGCCAATGTTGAGCGTCTCCTCCACCGTGTCGCGTGTTGTGCCTGCCACATCGGAAACAATTGCGCGCTCCTCGCCCAAAAGGGCATTCAGCAGAGTGCTCTTTCCCGTGTTCGTCGCACCTGCAATCACCACCGGAACACCATTTCTAATCGCATTGCCGCGGCTGAAAGAATCCTTGAGCCTGTTTATATGCTCCAATGCCGCATCCACCAGAGCACATAACTCTTTCCGACTTGCGAACTCCACATCCTCCTCGCTGAAATCCAATTCAAGTTCCAGCAGCGAAGTCATCTTCAGCAGCTCCCCGCGTAGTTTCTTCAATTCCTCTGAAAAACCGCCCTTCAATTGATTCATTGCCACTCTGTGGGCAGCCGCACTTCTCGATGCAATCACATCCGCAACAGCCTCAGCCTGAGCGAGGTCCATTTTGCCGTTCACGAATGCGCGGCGCGTAAATTCTCCTGGAGAGGCAATCCGGGCTCCCGCCTTGACCAGAAGTTCCAGAATCGCATTCACAATAAAGGTCGAGGCGTGACAGGAAATTTCCACCGAATTCTCGCCCGTGTAGGAGTGCGGGGCGCGGAATACGCTGACTACCACATTGTCCAACAGATTTCCGTCCTCCGTAAAAATGCTCCCATATCGTAGCCTATAGCCTTCCGTTTCCGACAGCGAGGCTCCCTTCAAACTCACAATCTTGTCAGCAATGGCCATCGATTCATTGCCGCTGACCCTGATTATTGCAATCGCTCCGCTGCCGGGAATTGTTGCCGGAGCGCATATCGTTTCATCAAATATCTGGTACATAAGAACATATTTTTCCGTATTGGGAATGCAAAATTAATGATAAATAGTCGAATGGAAAAATATGGATGAAAATGACTAAATTTGCGGTGAAAAACGATTAGTTTTATGATTGAAGAAAAGAAAACCAAGATAATATGCACCGTCGCCGACAATCGTTGCGACGTCGATTTCATTAGCCGGTTGTATGAAAACGGAATGAACGTAGTGCGCATAAATTCGGCTCACGCATCCATCGAAGGGGCGCAGATGGTCGTAGATAATGTGAGAAAAGTATCGGATAGGATAGCCATACTCATAGATACGAAAGGACCGGAAGTAAGGCTCACGCAGATGGCCGATTCCGTCGGATTTATCGCACGCGCAGGCGAGATCCTGGAAATCGTTGACGACCCGACGCAGGCATGCCGCAGGGGAGTGCTCTACACAACCTATCCGCACATGGCGGAAGATGTCCCCGTGGGTTCTGACATATTGATAGACGACGGCTCCGTAGATCTTTCCGTCGTTGACAGGCAGGAAGGAAAACTCATTTGCAGGGTGATGAACGAAGGCATAATAAAGGGGCACAAAAGCGTCAATGTCCCCAACGTCCACATAAACCTTCCGGCGCTTACGGAAAAGGACCGCAGATTCATCGAATGGGCAATCCGTGCCGACATCGACTTCATCGCACACTCGTTCGTCCGCAGTGCCCGTGACCTTAATGAGATTCAGGAAATACTCGACGCACACAATAGCCATCTGAAGATAATCGCCAAGATAGAAAACCAGCAAGGCATAGACAACCTCGATGAAATCCTCACCTACAGCTATGGAGTTATGGTGGCCCGCGGCGACCTCGGAGTGGAAATTCCTGCGGAACGCATTCCTTTGATACAGAGGGATATAGTAAAGGCGTGCCGAGATAGGAAAAAACCTGTGATCATTGCGACACAGATGCTCCAGAGCATGATTGAAAATCCACGTCCGACCCGCGCCGAGGTGACCGACGTTGCTAACGCCATATTCCAGAGCGCGGATGCGATTATGCTCAGCGGAGAAAGCGCTTACGGAAAATATCCTGTGGAGGCGGTAAAAACTATGACGAAGATAGCCCTGCAGACGGAGAGAACCATCGATGTGAATCTGGAGCTGAACCTGAAGAATGCCGTCAAGCCGGTGGCGGTGGTGATAGCAAGAGCTCTCGTCGCCGCGACCCAAGAACTGCCGGTGAAGGCGCTCGTATTCGACACCTACACCGGACGTGTGGGGCGCTACCTTTCCACCTATCGTCCTAAAGTTCCTGTTTATGCCATGTGCTATAACAGCTGCACCATGAGGGAGTTGGCTCTTGTGTTCGGAGTCAAGGCCTACCCTTTCTCGAAGGTCAATGACAAGGAGGAATTCTCCGCAAAGTCGATAGAGATGCTGACACGCGAAGGCAAGATTTCGCAGGGCGACCTCGTCGGGTTCATAGGCGGCGTGTTCGGAGCCCAGATGGGTGCGACATATATGGAGTTGAAGTATGTGTAGAGAGAGGATATAGATATGATGGTTTGTATTGCAGAGAAGCCGAGTGTGGCGAGAGAAATTGCCGATGTCCTGGGGGCCAAGCTTAAAAAGAATGGCTACATCGAGGGCAACGGCTATCAGGTGACGTGGACTTTCGGTCATCTGTGTACGCTTAAGGAACCCCATGATTACGACCCCCGATGGCGCATCTGGGCTCTTTCCACCCTGCCGATGATGCCGCCGCGCTTCGGAATAAAACTCATTGAGAATGAGACTTATAAAGCTCAATTTCAAGTGATTGAACAGTTGATGCAAAATGCTGATATGATTGTGAACTGCGGCGATGCCGGGCAGGAGGGAGAACTCATCCAAAGATGGGTTATGCAGAAAGCGCGGGCGAAATGCCCGGTCAAGCGGCTGTGGATTTCCTCTCTGACAGAGGAGGCGATTCGTGAAGGATTCAATCATTTGGAAGACTCCTCCAAGTTCCAGCATCTCTACGAAGCCGGACTCTGCCGTGCGATTGGCGACTGGCTGCTCGGAATGAATGCCACGAGGCTCTATAGCCTCAAGTATGGCGGTGGATATTCCCGTGACCGTAAAGTCCTCTCTATCGGAAGGGTGCAGACCCCGACTCTTGCCCTCATCGTTAACCGCCAGAATGAAATCGACAATTTCAAACCGGAGCCATACTGGGAGCTTAAAACCCTCTACCGCGATACGCTTTTTTCTTCGACCAAGGGTAAGTTCAAACTGAAGGAAGATGGCGAAAAACTACTTGAGATGGTGAAGGGCAGTGACTTTGTAATCACAGACATAGCAGAGAAGAAAGGTAAGGAGTTTGCCCCTCGTCTTTTCGACCTCACCTCGCTTCAGGTTGAGTGCAACAAGCGCTTCGGATTCAGTGCCGATGAGACCCTCAAACTCATTCAATCCCTCTACGAAAAGAAGGTTACCACCTATCCGCGCGTGGACACGACCTTCCTCAGCGACGACATCTACCCCAAGGTTCCGAAGACTCTTGAGGGACTCGTGGCTTACAAAGAGTTCACCGATCCGCTCCGAGGCAAAAAGCTGCCTAAAAGCAAACGAGTCTTCGACAATTCCAAAGTCACTGACCACCACGCGATTATCCCGACCGGAGTCCCGGCGACCAACCTTTCCCAACAGGAAATGATGGTCTATGACCTTGTGGCTCGCCGTTTCATTGCAGAGTTTTATCCAGATTGCGAGATTTCGACCACAACGGTTCTCGGCAAGGTTGCTGACATAGAGTTTAAAGCCTCCGGCAAGCAGATTCTTAAGCCGGGATGGCGTACAGTCGAGCAAAGGCCGCAGCCAGGAATCGGCGCACAGCCTCGGTCCGCCCAAACGGATGGGCAGCCGCAGGATGAGAACGCATCTGATGGTGCCGAGCTCAAGATAATGCCAAACTTCGTGAAAGGGGAGTCCGGGCCGCATACCCCATCCCTGAAAGAAACCTGGACAACTCCGCCAAAGCCCTACACGGAAGCAACCCTTCTGCGGGCAATGGAAACGGCAGGCAAGTTTGTTGACAACGAGGAACTTCGCGACGCCCTCAAAGAAAACGGCATAGGACGTCCGTCCACCCGCGCCGCCATCATCGAGACGCTCTTCAAGCGCGGCTACATCCGCCGTGAACGCAAGAGCCTCTTTCCGACTGACACCGGCCGTGAACTCATCTCCACCATTCATGAGGATCTTCTCAAATCTGCCGAACTCACCGGCATCTGGGAACCCAAA
>SAMEA104315422__coassemble_213_pt1 | contig 33820 bp, 20 predicted proteins | sample SAMEA104315422__metabat2_high_PE_007 | metagenome-assembled genome bin SAMEA104315422 (sample SAMEA104315422) | gut metagenome | biome: Monkey gut; feature: monkey-associated habitat; material: faeces | place: China | collected 2013 | reverse complement strand
GATAGACGGTTGCCGTCAATTTCGCGATATCTCCTTCCGTCAGATTCAGTGTGCTACTGTTCAGCTTCACGGACGTTACGCAGACAGCTTTCGCTTTCACCGTCAATTTGCACTCCGCGGTCTTCGCCCCATCGTCTGTGGTAACCTTGATTGTTGATGAGCCAGTTTCAAGAGCCATTACGATGCCATCACTGCTGACTTCGGCGACAGATGCATTGCTGGTTGACCACAAGACTTTCTTATTGCTCGCATTGTATGGCGAGACAGTTGCTGTCAGCACACGACTTTCACCGACTGTAAGCTGAAGAGATTCGGAATTAAGAGTAACACCGGATACGCTGACAGATTCTGGAACAACCATTGTCTTTTTACACGAGGACATCGTGCAGGCAATAACCAACAGAATAAAAACTATGCTAAATGACTTCAAACGTTTCATACCCTGTTTACTACAATACTATGTAAATGAAAAAAAGAATCTATACCGAAAAGAATGACCGGTCGGCCTTCAGAACTGACTTATCACTTTGTACCAATAGTCCCAGCTGTATCCGGAAGACGGATGATATACACATACGGCGCGCACTTTCTTCCCGTTGGAGAGCTCATAGAATCCGTTACTGATTTCAAAATCATCAACCTTCATCTGAACGCCGTCTTTCCAGTGTCCCCATGGCATATTGTCCCAAAGCCTTACACCCCAGACTATAAGCAAATCCGGCTGGTACTGTTCCAAAACGGAAAAGAAAGGTTCTTCGGCCGCCTTGTATTGTTCCGGCGTGCCGGCCACCCGCGCCTCCGGCATCGCTGTCTGAAGATAATTGTAGAATAGCAGAGAGTTCCAAATCTTGAGGCTTTCTTCAGGCGTAGTCTCATGATTCACAAGCGAGCGCTCAAACTTCAGAAACGTATTCATCCAGCCCTCGCGTTCATTGTTGTGATCCAAATAAATTTTCACCACATTGGTAGTAAATTCATTGCATTCACAATTGAAATCTGCACCGCAAGTCGGACACATATCTGAGCAATAATGACTTTCGCCAAGCACCATTATGCGTTTGCCGAAAATGCCACCCGATGAATAGTCTTGTCCGACCCAAGGATTAAAGAATGGTTTAGTCATAAATAATAATTTTTACTTTTTATCTGACAAAGTAAAACCAAATCATGACGCCAATCAAGTTCATTTAGGTTCATTTACAAATTGGCGGGTTGAAAATTGGCCAACTGGCGGAACGGAATTTGGCCAACTGACGGAATGGAAATTGGCCGATTGACGGAATGGAATTTGGCCGATTGGACGAATACTTTTCTAAAACATATTGGTTTTTCGATATTTATATTCTAACTTTGCCATCACTATGAGTGAATATCGAAATAGAATTGCAGACAAGATTCTACAAGACAATCTTGAGGCTGCCGGACTTGTCCTTATCGAAGGGACAAAATGGTGCGGGAAAACGACGACTGCTGAACAGCACGCTGGTAGTATTGTATATATGAATGATCCTGAGCATGCTGAGGCCTATCTTGCCCTCGCCCAAAACGCCCCAAGACTCTTGCTGAAAGGAGATACGCCACGGCTTATTGACGAATGGCAGGACGCACCGGAATTGTGGGACGCAGCACGCTTTGAAGTCGATCATAGAGAGAAAAAGACTGGACAATTCATCTTCACCGGTTCGACTGTCATTCCGAAAGATAAACTTGAAAAAATCAAACACTCCGGGACGGGACGTGCGGCATGGATGACAATGAGACCGATGAGTCTCTGGGAATCAGGAGAATCTAACGGGCAGCTAAGTTTGAGGGCTTTGTTCAATGGCACAACCGCGGAAGCATACGAATCAAATGAACTCGATATCGAACAGTTGAGTTGGCTAATCTGCCGAGGGGGATGGCCGGCAGCACTAACTATGACCAAAAACGGAGCTTTAAAGCAGTCCATTAACTACATAGAAGCAATTGCGAGCAGAGACATATCTGACATTGATGAGGTAAAGAGAGAAAAAGAGTTCACTCTTCGTCTGTTGAGAAGTTATGCCAGATTTCAAGGAGCACAAGCACCGCTAACCTCAATCTATGCAGACCTAAAAACCAATGCCGAAAGTTCTATGACCGAAGAGACAATATCCTCCTATATCACAGCCTTAAAGAAACTATTCGTCATCGAAGACGCTCCGGCATGGAATCCCAACCTAAGATCAAAGACGGCAATCCGAACATCTGACACTCGCTATTTCGTTGACCCGTCAATCGCAACAGCCGCTCTAGGTGTAGGACCGGAGAAATTGATTGCCGACCTCAATACGATGGGACTTCTTTTCGAGACAATGTGCATAAGGGATCTTCGTGTATATTCGGAAGCACTGGATGGGAAGGTCTATCACTTTCGGGATAAGAATGGTCTTGAATGCGATGCCGTAACACACCTGAGAGACGGAAGATATGGACTAGTCGAGATTAAGCTCGGAGGACAGAGGCTGATTGATGAGGGAGCAAAAACACTCCATACCCTGTCCGGAAAAATTGACACAGGAAAAATGATGCATCCATCATTTATGATGGTTCTTACCGGCACCGGAGCATACGCCTACAAACGAAAAGACGGCATATGGGTGGTACCGATCGGATGTCTGAAGCAATAACATTCTGACGCTCCGTGTCATCTTCTGCAAAGCCTGCACGAACTATTAAGAGCACCGGGTCATATAAGAAATAAAGCCCTGCAAAAACGGGATTTCGTGCACGAGTTCAACGGGAAAATAATCGTGTATGACCGGTTCTTTTCAATCTGGCTGCGAAGGGAAACGGAATGTTGAAACGATTGTAGACGAAACAAATCACTTTCTCTCAGTACGTCAGGCCGAAATGCCACAGCGGAAGAGTGCGATAGCCGGGAAAATCAATATCATCCTTGACTACAAATGAGTTTGGTATGCCATTTATCTGCTTTTGCTTCTTGGAATGCCCTCCAACCTCAAAAGTGTAGTCTCCGATTCGGAAGTCACCGTTTGCATCCGCACTCGCTACTGTGTGACATACAGATGTCTGTGCGAAAAAGAAAGTTTCTCTGACATTGCCTATTTCAGGAATGTTGTCGGCAAGCGCATACACGAGACTTGTATTCGCGAGATAGACCTTATCGACTTTCTCCAGAATTTTCATTCCTGTGTCCGCGGTATGCAGCTGACGGATGAGACCGGATTTCTCCATATAGGTCATATATGTCGATGCTGTTGCCCTGTCCACCTCAAGGGACCGGGCAATTTCGGAAAAATTCGGCTTGAATGGTATGCTTTGAGAAATGATGTTCAGAAGTTTCTTCAGTTTAACTACCGTTGACACATTCATTCTGGCATATTGTGGAATATCCACTTCAAGTGTCTGGTTCACAACATTATTTAGCCGAATCTGGTAGTTGTCAATTAAAAAAAACGGGTAATCCCCCATTTTTAGGAACTTATGAAACAACGGAATCGGGAACTTGACAGTTCCTGAAATATCGACTTTTCCAGCCACGATGTCCTCCAAAGAAAAGTGCGGGACCGAAATCCCTTCTGAAAGAAACAGAAACTCCCTGAAAGACAGGCCATGAAGAGTATATTCAATTGCCCTTCGGCTCAGGTCCGCATCCACGCCCTTCTTTATGGACAGCAGGGATGATCCGGTGAGGACAATCTTCAGTTCCGGCAAGTAGTCATACATCATTTTCACCTCACGTGACCAAGTCTCATATTTGTGAACCTCGTCGATATAGATACATTTTCCTCCGTTTTTGTAGAATGCCTCAACAAAATCGTACAGCGAATGAGAAGAAAAATATGTATGTCCCGCATCGACATAAAGGGAGGTGCCTATTTCTCCGCTGAGCTTAATCCGCTGCAGAATCATTGTCGTCTTGCCTACGCCACGGGCGCCTTCGATGACCACGAGCCTCGACTCCCAGTCAATCTGAGAGTAAAGATATCGCAGAAATGTCGTTTCTGTCCGGGACAGAAGAAAATGGTACAATGTGTAAAGCCTCTCCATATTTCTCTATTTTGAGGCAAAGATAATGAATTTGCAGAATAGATTCTACAGTTTATAACAAAATTGCTGAATAAGTTATACACCGCTGCATTAGATTCCCTTGTTTTTTCGAAACAGACGGGTCAATTCCGTCGGCACTGTATGCTTATTGGGTATCAAGGTATCTTTTCGAAGACAAGGTGAATCAAATTCTCCTTCCCGAGTGCAATGCATAATAAGCATAAAAAAATCTCTTATTTTAACATTTGCTAGTAATTTGCTGAAAATCACCAAGATAGTAGTGCAACATAAGAGAATGACACAGATTTGCCGGTTATAGAATGTCCAGGCGATTGAGGCCGCTGACGGCTCCGGCGACGTAGGAGACGGATGCCGCAGGGTCGGAGGCTTGGTGGAGTGCCGGGATGTAAAGCGGGAAGCCGAGCATAAAACTCCCTGCGGAGAAGCGGTCGCCGGGCTGAAGTTTCGAGTTTTCAGACTCGCGCACGATGAACTCACAGCCGCCGAGGTGTTCAATCTTCACGAGACGGTCTGGTGCCCAACCGAGCAGAAGGCAGGTTCCTACGGGCAGATTTTCCGACTCTATAACCTTGGAACTGAAAAATCTGGAAGTGACTGTCCTATCACTGCAAAGCGCCTTGCAATAGGCCGAAAAATCGCGCTTGCCTATGAACTTGCAGAGAATATCGAGTGTCGAAGAGCGCGGAACATGAGTTCCGGAAACATAGCCCCATAGCCGTTTCAAAGTCGATGCTGAGAGCAGTTCATGTGTCTCCCTATCGATGACGACCGAAAGCGCCTCGAAGTCCGTGGTGGTCCGAATCCTCCTGCCGTATGCCTTTTCAACGTCCGAAAGAAGACAATTCAACTCCGGAATGACTTTCCTAGAATTATCCTTTGCCACGCCGCCTTTTCCGCCCCGAATCTCTGAGCCGAGTTCCTCTGCAATGCCCTTTTCCATAATCTCATATTTTCATAAACGCCGCAAAGTAAAGCATTATCTCTCAATCTCCCAAAGTTCATTTTGGTTCATATCACCGGGAAGGGCGAACGGAACCTCATCCTGGTCACCCTCAGCCACAAATCTCATAGAGTTCAAGCAGCCTCATCTCCACTTCATCTGTGCGTGCGATGATTTCTCCAATCCGTTCGGATGCCTTCTGCAGCTCATCGTAGGGGAGTCCGGCTTCACCGAGACGAGTTTCCAGGGCCGATTTCTCTGCAGAAAGTGCTTCGGATTCGGCTTCAAGCGCCTCTAATTCCCGTTGTTCCTTCCAGCTCAGTCTTCTCTTTGCCGGGGTAGGAGCCGTTCCTGTCGCTGTCACAGAGTCTGCTCCGGTCTGCATGGCTTCTTCCTTGATGGCAAACTGCTTTTTTGCTTTCTCTTTTCGTTCCTGTTCCCGCCGCTCAGACTTTTGCGCCGCCTCATAATCCTTTATATACGCCCTGTAGGAACTGAAATTTCCGATAAAATCCTTCACCACACCATCGCCGCAGAATACGAGCAGATGGTCCACAAGGCGGTCGAGGAAATGGCGGTCGTGCGAAACGATAATGAGGCTGCCTTGATATTCGGAGAGATATTCCTCGAGAATGTTCAGCGTCATAATGTCAAGGTCGTTCGTGGGCTCGTCAAGTATGAGCAGATTTGGCTGCTGCATCAGGATTGTGAGCAGATAGAGCCTTCGCCTTTCACCTCCGCTCAGACGTGCGACCCTGTTGTTCAACATATCATGTGGGAAGAGAAAGCGGTTCAGCAGCCCGGTGTCGTTCACGGTCTCAAGCACGGTCTGGTCTTCGTCGAAACTCATTCCGTTTTGGTGGTAGTAGCCGATTTTGAGCGATTCACCGCGCTCGATGCTCCCGCTGTAGCCCTGAAGTTCTCCGGTGAGAAGGTCTATGAATGTGGATTTTCCCACACCGTTGCGCCCCACCACTCCTATGCGGTCGCAGCGCTGGAACTTGTAGCTGAAATGGTCGAGATAGCAGTCCGCTCCATAGTAGAAACTGACATTCTTGCAGTCTATAACCTTGGTTCCCAGCCTGTTGGCAAGCTTTGCGTCGGAGGAAAACCCCTTCCCGCTCATCCCCGCAGAAACCGCCGACATATCCACCGATTTGCTCTCCCGCACCTCTTCGGCCCTGTCCTTTAATTCGTGGAATGCGTCAATCCTGTATTTCGCCTTTCCGCTTCGTGCACACGGCGTGCTCCGCATCCATTCCAGTTCGCGTCGCAGGATGTTCCGCACCTTGTCGGTCTGTGCGTTCCAGTTGGATATGCGCTCATCGCGTTTTTCGAGATAGTTCTGATAATCGCCACGGTAGCAATAGACAGCCCCGTGGTCCATTTCCATCACCATATTGCAGACGCTGTCGAGGAAGTAGCGGTCGTGGGTGACCATAAGCAGGGTACAGCGGGCGCGTTTGAGGTAGGCTTCGAGATATTCAATTGCGTCGATGTCCAGGTGGTTGGTCGGCTCGTCCATAATGAAGAAGTCCGCCTCGGTGGCGAGCATCTGCGTGAGTGCGACTCTTTTTACACCTCCGCCGGAAAGTTCCTTCATCGGCTGTCCGAAATCAGTCAGCCCGAAGTCCGTCAGCAGCCGTTTCACTCTCAGTTCATATTCCAACAGGCGTTCCTCGTCAAGATGTTTCGTAAACTCCTCACTACTATCCATAATCTGCCGGAAAATTCCTTTCTCCGGGTCGAAGTCATATTCCTGCTCAAGGAAGGCTATGCGTATGTCCTTGAGAAACAAAATCTTTCCGCCAGAATCGCTCTTGTCCTTTCCGGCGAGAATCCGCATAAGTGACGTCTTTCCCGTGCCATTGGGCGCAATAAGCGCAATTTTGTCCCCCTCATTTATATTGAATCCGATATGTTCAAAAAGAACTTTCGGCCCGTAGGATTTCGATATGTTCTCGATCTGAAGGTAACTTGCCATAAATATATATTTTCGGGCATCAAAATTATTGATATATAACTATTTCCAGCCTCCACCGAGGGCTTTGTAGAGACCTACGATGGCGAGGTTTTCACGAGTGATGGCTTCGCTGAATTCAAGCTGGGATGAGAAATACTTACGTTGGGCGTCCAGAACGTCGATGTAGTTAGTGACACCATTGATGTACTGGCTGTCCGCCAAGGTCACATACTGCATCGCAGCCTCCTCCATCTCTGCCTTCACGCGAGAGTTGGAACGGGCGGACTGATAGATCACCGTGGCGTCATAAACCTCACGGAACGCCTGAATCACCGTTTTCTCATATTGGAGTCTCGCCTGCTCATAGGCCGACACGGCAGCCTTCATCGCAGCCTTGCGTCTTCCGAAATCGACAATCGGGGCAGCAAGAGTCGCACCCGCAAACCAGAACGGGGACTGGAAGAAGGCGCGTAACTGACTGTTTTCCAGACCGGCGCCGAGATTGATTACAAACGAAGGGTATCTCTGAGCGATGGCAATTCCGACGCGGGCTTCTGCAGCGTGAAGTTTGTTTTCAGACATCATTATGTCCGGCCGGCATTTCAGCACATCCGACGAGACTCCCGCCGGCACTGTCGTGATGGAATAGATGTCCGTAGCCGAGACGCTTCTTTGGATTTCCCTTGGGTATGAACCGGTGATAAAACAGAGCTCACTTTCCTTGAGGGCAATCTGCCTCTGCAAATCCGGAATCAGGGCTTTGGACGAAGCATACTCCACAAGTGCCTGTTGGTAAGGGATTTCGGACGTCAGTCCGCCTTCCGCCCTGAGTTTTGCCTGTTTCACACTTTCACGTCTTGTTTCGAGTGTGTTCGACACAATCTCAAGTTTGCGGTCCAGTCCAATCAGCTCGTAATAGGCCGAAGCCACACTTGCAACGACACTCATTCTCACCGCCTTCTGCGCATCCTCTGCGGCAAGATACTCCGCCATCTTTTCTCTTCCCGCCCATTTCAGACGGCCCCAGAAATCCACCTCCCATTGGAGCGAAGCCTTCAGACCGAATTCCGGGCTGTCCGGCTTGGATGAATTTCCGCCGTAGTTGCTGTAGTCGTTCTGGCCATATCCCTTTGCTGAAATGGAAGGAAGTTGCTCCGCTTTCTGCATTCTGTACTTGAAGCGCAGTTCATTAAGTCTCTCCGCAGCGATGAGCACGTCCTTGTTGTAGGATAGCGCCGTGTCTATAAGTCTTTGAAGTTCAGGGTCTGTGAAAACCTCCCTCCATCCCGGGTCCTCGAAACTGCCGTCCCCCTTTTCAAGCGAAATGCTTTGTGGCATATTTCCCAAATCGGGTTTCGGACAATACTTTGCAGGCGAACAGGAAGCGAGGGTCATTGCCGATGCCAATATCAGCACAAGCACCGGAGTGGCAGACTTCTTACCCAAACGAAGTTCAGGACGCCAATGAGACATGAATTTTCTGAGGTTATAGATTACCACAAAGAAAAACGGCACGAATACGATTCCGGCGGTGATTCCGGCAATCATACCGAAGAATACGCCCGTTCCGATGTTCTGGCGGCTCTCCGAACCCGGGCCGCTGGCAAATACAAGCGGAAGCATACCGAGGATAAATGCCAGGGAGGTCATCACAATAGGTCTGAACCGGAGTTTTGCCGCAGTGATTGCCGCATCCACGACATCCCTGCCAGCCTCGACCTCTTCCTTGGCGAACTCCACAATCAAGATGGCGTTTTTCGCCACCAGACCTACCAGCATCACAAGTCCAATCTGGAAATATATGTTACTCTCCATCCCCAAGAGGGCGACGCCGAGATAAGCTCCGAAAATCGCAATAGGCAGAGACAATATCACTGCAATCGGTATCGACCAGCTCTCATATTGGGCGGCAAGGAACAGGAACACAAAAAGCAGTGCCAGAGCAAGTACCAGTCCGGTCTGTCCGCTCTCTTTTTTCTCCTGATAGGACATTCCGCTCCATTCCACCCCGATATTGGACGGAAGGTGTTCCCTGGCGATTTGCTGAAGAATCTCCAGCGCCTCTCCCGAGCTGACTCCGTTTGCCGCCTCTCCCCGTATTGTCGCAGAGTTGTACATATTGAAACGCTTTATGGCTCCCGGACCAGTTGTGTAGTGGGTGTTGCCTAAAGCGTTGACCGGAATCATCGTGCCTCCCGCACTCTTGAGGAAAAAGAGATTGAGATTGTCCGTGTGTGCACGATATGGGGCATCCGCCTGAATGTAAACCCTGTAGATACGGTTATACATATTGAAGTCATTCACATAGATTGCTCCGGTGAAGGCTTTGAGGGTCGAGAATACATCCGCCATAGAAAGGCCCAGAAGCTGGATTTTGTCGCGGTCGGCATCAAAATAGAGCTGAGGTATGTCCGTCTGCATTCCGGAGGAGAGTCCCGTGAGTTCCTTACGCTTCGACGCATAATGGAGCAAGGTGTCGGAGGCGTTCTGTAAATCTACATAGGATGCATCTCCTCTTGCCTCCAGCACCATTGAGAATCCGCCCGAGGTTCCGAGTCCCGGGATGACAGGCGGTGTGCTGATATACACCCGGCTTTCCGGATAGCGTGAAAGAGTGTCCCTGACCATCGCTATTGTTTTGGTCATATCCGTAACCTTACGTTTGTTCCAAGGCTTGAGGATTACCGTCAGAGTGCTGCTCGACTGGGTCGTCCCCACTCGCGGACTCGACCCGGTGACATTGAGCACATAGTCGACATCCGGCTGACTCATAAGAAAATCCATAGCCCTGTCTGTCACCGCCCTCGTGCGTTCGAGAGTGGCTCCGGTGGGAAGTTCAAGCTCAACGGTGAAATAGCCCTGGTCCTCCTTCGGGATGAAACTGCTCGGGACAAGACGCGCCAAAACAAAGATTCCGACAAGGGCGACTCCAAAAATCGCAAACATCCTTTTGGAATTGTCCACCGCCAGACGAACCATCTTCGTGTAGAACGAAGAGCCTGAGTCCATCCACGAATTTATCTTTCTGAATATAAAGTTCTTATGCTCATTTTCCGCGTGAGGCCTCAGAAATTTCGAACACATCACAGGGCTCAGGGTGAGGGCCACGACAGTCGAAATAATCACAGAAACCGCAATGGTCACGGTGAACTGACGGAAGAGCTGGCCTGTGATGCCCGAGAGGAAACTCACCGGCACGAAAACGGCGCAGAGCACAAGCGACATTGCCACCAGCGCGCCTCCGATTTCCTGCATCGCCTTTTTTGTAGCCTCATAAGGAGACAGATGCTCTACGGTCATAATCCTGTCCACATTTTCCACAACGACTATGGCATCGTCGACGACAATTCCGATTGCGAGGATGAGTCCGAGCAAGGTCATCATATTCAGGGAGAATCCGAATATGAGCATAATTCCGAATGTTCCAATCAAAGAAATCGGCACTGCAATCGCCGGAACAAGGGTGGCACGGACATTCTGCAGGGAGAGGAATACCACCAGAATGACCAGAATGAGCGCCTCGAAAAGAGTCCTGTAGACATGATGTATGGAGTCGGAAATGTAGGTGGTCATATCGAAAGGGATGTTGTAGGACATTCCCTCAGGGAAACTCGCACTGATTTCCTTCATTTCGGCCCTTACGTTTTCAGCGACCTCCATTGCGTTTGCTCCGGGGAGCATATAGACGTTGACTACTGCTGCGTTACGGCCGTTGATTCCGCTCTCGGTGTTGTAGGACTGGGCCTCAAGCGAAACACGCGCCACATCTTTCAGCCGGATAATCGATCCGTCTTCCCCTGTGCGCACTACGATATTTTCAAATTCCTCGACGGAAGACAGTCGTCCGGGAGCCGTAATCGGGATGGTCACATCGACATCGGTAATCGGTTGCTGTCCGAGAACTCCCGCCGCAGCCTCGCGGTTTTGGTCTTTCAATGCGTTCTGGAGGTCCTTCACAGTGATTCCGAGGCTCGCCATCTTGTCCGGCTGCACCCAAAGCTGCATTGCGTAGTAGCGGCTGCCGACATTGGATACGCCTCCCACACCGGAAACCCTTCGGAGACGGTCCTGAATGTTAAGGGTGGTGTAGTTACTCAGGTAGACCTCGTCAAATTTCGGGTCGTCGGACATTATGGTGATGGTCATCAGTTTGCTGGAAGACTCCTTTTCCATTGAGATTCCGTTCTGCACCACTTCCGCAGGAAGTCTGGACTCCGCGAGTTTCACCCTGTTCTGGACCTCCACCGCAGCAAGGTCTGGGTCTGTCGAGATGTCGAAAGTCAGAGTCGCCGAGTACCATCCGTTGTTGGAACTGCTCGACTCCATATAGAGCATTCCCGGCGTTCCGTTGAGAGACTGCTCGATTGGTGTCGCCACGGCCTGGGAGACGGTTTGGGAATTGGCTCCGGGATAGGATGTGGAGACGCTGACCACCGGCGGGACAATTTTGGGGTATTGGTCCACGGGGAGCAGCGTCAGACCTATGAGTCCGACGAGTACTATTATAATTGATATGACCGTCGAGAATACGGGCCGGTCGATAAAAAAATCAGATTTCATAACTTAGATTCCGTGGGTAAGTTAACTCACTTTTATTCACTTGAATCATTCCTTGACTGACTCTGAGGCAAGATATGGGACAGGCTCCACTTTGGCCCCGTGGGAGAGTTTGTGCTGACCTTCCACCACGATGATTTCGTTAGGCCTGAGTCCGCGCTCGACAATTGTGCTGTTTTCCACTTCGGGCCCTGTCTGGATGAAGCGTTTTTCCACAACGGAACCGGCTTTCACGACAAAGATGTAGGTGCCGCTTTTCTCGATGATGATGGCCTTGCTCGGCACTGCAACCGCGTTTTCACGCACATCAAGCAAGACTTTGACATTGGTGAATTGCCCAGGAAGAAGTTCCCTGTCGGGATTGGGCATCTCGGCACGCACTGAAAAAGTTCCGGACTTGGCATCGACCAGAGGATCTGCGAAATCCACAAGTCCTTTATATTTATATTGTGACTTGTCCGCCATAGTGATGGTCACGAACGGATTCCAATGACGGCTGGTGTCCTTCTGTCCGAGATTGACATTGCGGGCCTTGGACTTCTGATAGTCAAGGTCTGTCATCTTGAATTCCACCAAAACGGTGTCGCTTTTGACGACATTGGCAAGAAGCGACTGCGCTCCGGGGCCTACCAGAGTCCCGATGTCCACGTGCCTTTCGCTGATGTAGCCGCTTATCGGAGAGCGTACCGTGGTGTAACTGAGAGCAAGGCGTGCCTCCGTCAGATTGGCTTCACTCACGTGAACGTCGGCCTTCGCACTCTCGTAAGCCGCTATGGCATTGTCCAAATCCAACTGGCTGGCGGCCTTCTGTTCGTAAAGAGGACGGATTCTGGTGAGGTCCCGTTCAGCCTTGAGGGCTATTGCCTTGTTTTTGGTGACAAGTGCCTCCGCCCTGTCGACCTGTGCCTTGTATTGCTTCGGGTCGATGATGAAGAGCACCTGATTTTTGTCCACGTGAGTACCCTCTGCGAACATCATCTTTTCGAGATACCCTTCCACACGGGCACGGACTTCGACAAACTGCTGGGCACGAATCTTTCCCGGAAACTCTCCGTAAATTTCGACATTTCGTGTCTTCACAATGTCCACGCCCACAACGGGAAGAACTTCCTCGACTTTTTTCGGACGCAGGAAAATGACCAGACAAACTACAACAATGACAAGTGCGGAAACCGCCGCAATGATTGTCTTTTTGTTAAACCTGAATTTGATCTTGCTCACAGAATAAAAAATTATAGTAAAAGGCCGGGATTTTGAAAACCAAGCTCACCCGGAATATTTTCCCGCAAAGTTAGTCTTATTTTTGCTACTTTCAATTACCTGTGAATATTTTAGTAAGCGTTAAGATTCTGAAAATTATCGACGACGGAAGGCTTCTTCTTCTGAACAGCATCACTCTTGACGTCGAAGGAAAGGCGGTGGAGGGATAAAGTCGCTTTTCAAAAAAATTTTTTCTGATCACCCAAAGAGGAACAGAGAAACGTGGACAAAGAAACGGCGGAAAGATTCGAGTCTTCCCGCCGTTCCGGTTTTCAAATGTCAAAAAGACGCTGTCTTTCTTTGACGCAAAAATTAGAAATTATCCTTGTGGAGTTCGAAATAAGCCTGTGGATGTGCGCAAACAGGGCAAATCTCAGGAGCTTCGGTGCCCACAACGATGTGTCCGCAATTGCGGCATTCCCAAACCTTCACTTCGCTTCTTTTGAAAACTTCAGCAGTCTCCACATTGTGAAGGAGTGCACGGTAGCGCTCTTCGTGGCGTTTTTCGATGGCCGCTACGCCGCGGAACTTCTCTGCGAGTTCCGGAAAACCTTCCTCCTCCGCAGTCTTTGCAAATCCTGCGTACATATCCGTCCATTCATAGTTCTCCCCTTCGGCTGCGGCAGCGAGATTTTCCGCTGTATCACCAATACCGTTCAACTCCTTAAACCAGAGTTTAGCGTGCTCCTTCTCGTTGTCGGCAGTCTCAAGGAAGAGTGCAGCAATCTGCTCAAATCCCTCTTTCTTCGCCTTTGATGCGAAGTAGGTGTATTTGTTGCGTGCCTGTGACTCTCCTGCGAAAGCCGCTTCCAGATTCTTTTCTGTCTGGGTTCCTGAATACTTTGTTGCCATATCGATTAATGTTTAGAGGTTTCTATTCTTTTTCGCCGGTCTTGTCCGGGGACATAACGACCTCGATGAAGTTGCCGGACTCAAGCACCTTCTGGAGCACTTCCATGATGCCCTCGGCGGAAATCTCGTTCACCGCAGCCTCATACTCGGCGTCGTAGTCTATCCCCTTGTACTCGTTGGTGAGGAGATTGCCGAGCCAGTAGCTGTTGTTGATGCGTTTTTCCGGAATGCCTTTCCTGAAGTTTTCAAGCGTGCGTGTCATCTGCTCCTCGGTCGGTCCTTCGTAAGCCAGTTTGTGAAGCCCTTCCTTTGCCAGGCCGATGAGTTTCTCGCACTGCGTAGGATTAGTCTCGAAGGCTACCTGAATGCGGGCCTGCTGCTGAGGAGCGGCAGTGATGCTCATGTCCGAAGACGCTCCGTATGTGCCTCCCTCGTCCTCGCGAAGAGTGTCGACATAGATCATGTCGAGGATGTAGTTCGCTGCCTTCAGCATGACAGATGTCTTCACGGAGTATGGCATATCGGCAGAGTAGAACTGAATCACCGTGTTTTTCGGCGTCTGCATGTCTGTGCTGAAGTGGTCAATTACCTCGCCCTTTACGACTTCTGGGGAGTTGTCCTTCCAGGTCGTGGCCTTCTTTCCCTTAGGAATAGAGCCGAGATACTTCTCACAGAGCGGCTTGAACGAGTCAAGGTCGATGTTGCCGACAAACACGGCCGTGAGTCCGGCAGCGTCCTTGAAGAGGCTGCGATAGACCCTCTCTATGGTCGCGAGATTGGCTTTTTCGAGCGTTTCTTCGTTAAGTTCCACATTCCTCTTGCAGTCCGGTCCATAGACGGCCTTGTTTATTTCCTGCTGAAGTTTGAATGACGGCTGGTTCATTACGTTAGGAAGTACTGCCTTAATCTGCTCAATTCCCACTTCATACTCGGATTCGTCGAAACGCGGGTCGCAGTATGTGAGATATGCTACCTGAAGGGCGGTCTCAAGGTCTTTTGGCGTCGTGACACCGCTGATTCCGTGGCGAATGTTGGAAATGTATGAAGAAACAGAAATATTCTTGCCGGCGAGCATCTTTGATGCCTCGTTGGAACTGAACTTTGAGATTCCGCTGTTGCGCTGGAACAGGCCGTAGATGTTGTCCTCGAAAGATACGAGGTCCTCGTCGCTGATGAGTGTCTCGCCTCCGTTCTTGAACCAGGTGAAGAGAATCTGATCCTTCTTATACTCGGTCGGAAGCACAACCACTTTCACGCCGTTCTTCAGTGTCCAGACAGTCGAACCATAGAGCCCTGTTGAGGTCTTCTTAACCTTTGAACCCTTGAGTGATGCCGGATTTACGAATTCCGATGCTACTTCTTCCTCAACAGGAGCGTCGATTTCCGATGCGCTCACTTCGTCATACACGGTCTGAAGCTGCTCCGGAGTCGGGTGTACAAGCCCTTCCTTTGCCGGTGCCTTATAGACTATGGATATGCTCTTACCATCGACGAGAGCGTTTGCCGCGAGTGCGAAGATCATGTCCGGCACCTGGCCAAGCAGTGTTTTTGCCACCTCGTATCTCACCTGCGGTGTCATGTAGGCATCATTATCGAAGAAATTGTTGATGAGAGGGTGCACGAAATCAGCATTCTTGCGCGAGTCAGCGGCTTCGACAGCCTTCTCAAATGCGCTGAGGACATTGTCCTTTGCTCTCTGGAGTTCGGCAGAAGAGAAGCCGTGGCGCCTCATTCTTTCCACTTCGGTGAGGAAAGACCTGAATGCAGGCTCCCAGTCTCCGTCCTTGAAGGTGACATCACCCATCGTGGCCTGGCATGTCTCACAGAGGTTGCCGGCCCCAAGGTCCGCTCCGAGGAACGGAGCGCCTGGCTTGCTCGTGATGGCGTCGAAGCGCTCGGCCATAATCATGGCAATCATAGTCTTGGTTATCGAGGTGAGGAATCCGATGTCAGTGCTGTTGTAGGCCTCGTCGTCCGCCTCGCTCCTCCATAGAACCTCAATCGAGCTTCCGCTGCACTCAGGATCAGTGAGCACTCCAATGAGCGGTTTTTCGTTCTCCGGAATTTTAATCACGTCCTTCGGCTTTGGATCGACCGCCGCCGGAATGTCCGCGAATGTAGATTTGATTTTAGCCTCGATTGAGTCCACGTCAATGTCTCCCACAACTATAAGCGCCTGAAGGTCAGGGCGGTACCATGTATGGTAGAAGTTCAGGAGGCTTTCAGGCTTGAAAGTTTCGAGATTTTCCTGACTTCCGATAAGGGTGCAGCCTGCATATTTGCTGTCTCCATAATAATAGGGGAGTGACTGCTCGTGAAGTCTCCATGAGGCAGTCCTGCGTGCTCTGCGCTCCTCGATGATTACGCCTCTCTCCTTGTCAATCTCCACCGGGTCGCAAGTCACGAAATGCGAATAGTCGTGCATTACGAGAAGGCAGGTGTCGATGATTCCCTCACGGGTGACGGGGATATTGTTGAGCATATAGGTCGTCTCCTCCACACCTGTCGCGGCATTGATGTTGCCACCGAATGAGGCTCCGATGCTCTGGAGATACTCAAGCAAAGTCTTGCCCGGGAAATTCTTTGTCCCGTTGAAGCACATGTGTTCGAGGAAATGTGCGAGACCGTCCTGGTCCGGAGTCTCCTGAATTGCTCCGACATTGGTTGCGAGGTAGAATTCAGCCCTCTGTGCGGGCTTGTCATTGTGCCTGATGTAGTAGGTCATCCCGTTGTCGAGCTTGCCGACGCGCACCGCAGGATCATTAGGCAATTGCTGAAAGTCCTGCGCAAATGCGGCTGCCGCGACGAAGAAAGCCGCGACGCTAAGTAAGAAACGTTTCATGAATGTGTTTTTATTTGTAATAATTTTCTTTTAAGGATTACTAAGTTCATACCAAACAAGCGGACTCAACAATGATTCCGTCACTGTGCCTCCTGATATGACGTCAGCAGTCTTTCGATGTCTTCGGCAAATCCGGAGTTCATCTTTCTGAGTATAGGAAGCAACGAGCGTACCATTTCCACTGCAATATGCTCCTGACTCTCGGAATTTCTTCCGCTTTCTTCAGCGAAAACCGCCGCATCCATGTAGGCACCCTCGATTCTGAGAGCATATTCCCGGAACTCCCGCCCCTCCTTTGTCAGCGACACGGCTCCACGTTCGCGGTTGAACAGCCGGATTCCGTATATCCGCTCCAGTTCGGAAATGTGTTGGCTGACTCCCGGCTGTGTGATTCCGAGCACGGCGGCTGTTCTCGTGAAACTGCCTTCTTCCGCAAGCGTCAGAAAAACCCTTAACCTGAAATCTTCGTTCTGTGTCCTCATATATAATAGGTATAACTTCGCAAAGATAGAATCTGTTTCGCGATTGGCAAAATATTATTGCCTGAAGGAAGTGCCATTGTACGCGTTGTTTTGTCGGCAATGCGCCGGTTTGTTAAAAAAACGACCAACTGCATAATTTTTGCGAAAAACTGAATCTGACAATATGTCCGTTTGTACCTCCTATGGAATGCCCTTTGTCATTTATCGTGATGTTGTTATGGATAACAAACACAAAAAATAATAGTTATGAAAAAGTTTCTTACAATTTCGATGATGGCGCTCGTATTGGTGTTCGCCACATCTTGTGAAAAGGACAATGAAGAGTCCCTCGACAATTACGTAAACACTTGGGTGACCGACGAAATTCCTTTGACAGAAATTGCCGGCGATGACATCACCGCCGAGTTTCCTGAGCTTCCTGAAGGAATGCAAGCTGTACTTGCACAGCAGCTTGCCAATGTCAAGTTGCGCGCTGTCATTAATCTCGCCGCTGACGGCAAGGCTCAGGCAGGTGTGCTCGTCAACAAGGCTAAGCTCAATCTTATGGTGACTGCAATGGAAACTCTGCTCTCCCAATACGAAAGCCAGCTCAAACCAGAGGAACTTGCGCAGGTGAAGGCAGTGATGGAGGTTCTGAAACCATTTGTTGATGGACTTAAAGACAACGATTACGTCGGTGTGTCATTCACCTACACCGTTGCCCCTACCGATGCTACAAGCGGAAAGATTACCCTTACTCTCAAGGACGAGGAAGGCAAGGACACAGTTTCCGAAATAGACTACAGAGATCTTTCATCCGATTCCATCACCATTGAGTCCGTTGATGAAAATGACAGCAGCAAGAAGACTACGATGACGTTGAAGAGCGCATCTTCCGCTAAGGTCACCGTTGGCGACTTTGTTGATGTATCGTCTCTCTCTGCTTTCATTCCTGCAGAATAAGACATTGTCATACAATAGAAAAACTCCGCTTGGGATTGCCCAAGCGGAGTTTTTTGTTGTAGCTGATGTATAACAGCTATTTGCCTGCGAGTTTCTTGTAGTTCTCGTATCGAACTTTAGCAAACTCTTCGGTCTTTTCAAGAAGCTCGGCTGCTTTGTCAGGGAACATCTTGTAGAGAGAAGCGAAACGGACCTCGCCCTTGAGGAAGTCCTGGAACTTGCTCCAGTCAGGCTCCTTGGAATCGAGCGTGAACGGATTCTTGTCCGTGCCCTCAAGCTCAGGGTTGTACCTGTAGAGGTGCCAGTAACCGCACTCGACAGCGAGTTTCTCCTCCTTCTGGCTCAGACCCATGCCGGCCTTCAGACCATGGTTGATACATGGAGCGTAGGCGATGAGGAGTGACGGACCGTCATAAGCCTCGGCTTCCTTGATGGCGTTGAAGTACTGAGCCGGAGATGCGCCCATCGCGATCTGTGCCACATAGACGTAACCATAGCTCATTGCCATCATTCCGAGATCCTTCTTGCGAACCTTCTTTCCGGAAGCCGCGAACTTGGCGATTGCTCCTGCAGGAGTTGCCTTTGAAGACTGGCCACCGGTGTTGGAGTAAACCTCGGTGTCAAGAACGAGGATGTTCACATTCTCACCGGAAGCGAGCACATGGTCGAGTCCGCCGTAGCCGATGTCATAAGATGCACCGTCACCACCGATAATCCACTGGCTGCGTGAAGGGATGAAGTGCTTGTACTCAAGAAGAGCCTTGCATGTTTCGCATCCGCAAGCTTCCATAAGAGGGACGAGCTTGTCTGCAACCTCGCGGGTGATTTTCGCGTCGTTCTTGTTCTCAAGCCACTGTGTGAAGAGTGCCTTCATTTCGTCTGAGCAGCAAGAGCAAGAGAGACCCTGCTCCATGAGTTTTGCGACGGTTGCGCGTGCCCTGTCTGAACCGAGCTTCATTCCGAGACCGAACTCGCAGAAGTCCTCGAACAGAGAGTTCGCCCAAGCCGGGCCGTGACCCTGTGCGTTGGTGCAGTATGGGGTTGCCGGGAATGACGCTCCGTAGATTGAGGAGCAGCCAGTCGCGTTCGCAATCATCATGTGGTCGCCCCAGAGCTGGGTGATGGTCTTGATGTAAGGAGTCTCGCCGCAGCCTGCGCATGCGCCGGAGAACTCGAACAGAGGCTGTGCGAACTGTGCGTTCTTCACATTGCCTTCCTTGTTGAGGATGTTCTCTTTGTAGCCGACATGCTCGTTCAGCCAATTGAAGTTCTCCTGCTCCTGGAGGTCTTCCTGGTAGGAAACCATTTCGAGAGCTTTCTCCTTTGCAGGGCAGACATCGACGCAGTTGCCGCAACCTGTACAGTCAGCGACAGAAACTGAAAGCGCGTAGGTGTATTCCTTGAGCTGTGCCTTTCCTGCGACCTTCTTCACGCTTGCAGGAGCGGCGGCAGCCTCATCTGCGGCGAGGATGAACGGACGGATTGCTGCGTGAGGGCAGACAAATGCGCAAGTGTTACACTGGATGCAGTTTTCGCTCTTCCACTCAGGGACCTTAACTGCAACACCGCGCTTCTCGTAAGCTGCCGTGCCGTTAGGCATCGTTCCGTCCTGGATGTCGACGAACTTGCTGACAGGGAGCCTGTCTCCGCACTGTGAGTTGACCTCATCTGCAATTTCTTTCACGAATGCAGGTGCGAGACGGTCTTTGTTAGGGTTCTCGAACTTCGCGGTGATATTCTTCCAGTCTGCCGGAATCTCAACCTTGGTGTATTCGCCACCACGGTCAACAGCGGCATAGTTCATATTCACAACGTTCTCTCCCTTCTTGCCGTAGCTCTTGAGGATGGCCTGCTTCATGTATGTTACGGCGTCCTCGTTAGGGATGATGTTCGTAATCTTGAAGAATGCGGACTGGAGGATTGTGTTGGTCCTTCCGCCGAGTCCGATTTCTGCAGCGATTTTCGTTGCATTGATAATATAGAGGGAAATATTCTTCCTTCCGATGATGCCCTTCACATGCTCAGGGATTCTGTCGAGAGTTTCTTTTTCGTCCCAGAGGCTGTTGAGCAGGAGAGTACCGTTCTGCTTGATGCCGGCAAGAACGTCATACTTCGAGAGGTATGACGGAACGTGGCAGGCAACAAAGTCAGGAGTTGACACGAGGTACGGAGCCTTGATAGGGAGGTCACCGAAACGAAGGTGTGAGCAGGTGTATCCGCCGGACTTCTTTGAGTCGTAGTCGAAATAACCCTGTGCATATTTCTGCGTGTGATCACCGATAATCTTGATGGTGTTCTTGTTTGCTCCGACCGTACCGTCAGAACCGAGACCGAAGAACTTGCACTCCGTTGTGCCCGGTTTCATGATTGAGATTTCCTCCTTGACAGGGAGAGACTTGAATGTCACGTCATCGACGATGCCGATTGTAAAGTCGTTCTTAGGCTCGGCAAGCTCAAGATTTTCGTAGACTGCGACAATCTGTGCCGGAGTGGTGTCCTTTGAAGAAAGACCGTAGCGTCCTCCGACGATGAGAGGAGAGTTCTCCTGACCCTGGAAGAGTGCCTTGATGTCGAGGTAGAGAGGTTCTCCGAGAGAGCCCGGTTCTTTTGTCCTGTCGAGAACGGCGATTCTCTTCACGCTCTTCGGAAGAGCCTTGAAGAAATATTTTGCGGAGAACGGACGGTAGAGACGCACAATCATGAGACCGACCTTCTTGCCTTCCTTTTCGAGGTGGTCGATTGTCTCCTTGATTGTCTCTGTCACAGAACCCATGGCCACGATAACGTTCTCAGCCTCAGGGTCTCCGTAGTAGTCGAACGGACGGTAGCTTCTGCCGGAGAGTTCGCTGATTTCACCCATGTACCTTGCCACGATGTCAGCCACAGCGTCATAAGCTCCGTTGCAAGCCTCGCGGGCCTGGAAATAAACGTCGCCGTTCTGTGCTGAACCTCTGGTTACAGGTGCGTCAGGATTGAGCGCGCGCTCCCTGAATCTTGCGAGAGCCTTTGTGCTGATCATTCCCTTGAGAGCGTCCTCATCGAGAAGTTCGATCTTCTGAATTTCGTGTGATGTGCGGAATCCGTCGAAGAAGTGGATGAAAGGAATGCTTGACTTGATTGTGGAAAGATGTGCCACAGCCGCGATGTCAAGAGCTTCCTGCACTGAAGCGGAAGCGATCATCGCGAATCCTGTCTGACGGCATGCCATCACGTCCTGGTGGTCTCCGAAGATTGAGAGAGCGTGTGACGCGAGGGCACGTGCGGAGACGTGGAACACGGTCGGAAGCTGCTCTCCCGCAATCTTGTACATATTAGGAATCATCAGGAGAAGTCCCTGAGAAGCAGTGAAGGTTGTGGTGAGCGCACCTGCCTGAAGCGAGCCATGCACTGCACCGGCAGCACCTCCCTCAGACTGCATCTCAGTCACTTTCACGGTTTCCCCGAAGAGATTCTTCTTGCCCTTCGCAGCCCACTCGTCGACATATTCTGCCATAGTCGACGACGGCGTGATAGGGTAGATCGCCGCGTGCTCACTGAACAGATAAGCGATGTGAGCGGCAGCGTAGTTTCCGTCACAAGTGACGAATTTCTTTTCGTTTGCCATAACTAACCAGTTAATATTGTTTTATAAAACTTATGTAGTCGGAATATATGTTGTTGTCAATATTATCGTGCAGTCCGGAATACCCTTACTCCGTGTGCGTTAACGGGAAACGCATACATTGGTGCAAAGATACTCATTTTTTGCCGTTCCGGAAATATTTTTAGAAGGTTTCTTGTCGTTTATCAGAAGGCTATTTTCCTAATCAGTCCCGTAAGCGTCGTTCCCGGGCCGATTTCTGTGAATTCTATTGCTTCGCAAGCCGGAACGCCAAGTTCGGCGGCAGCGTCCGCAGCCATATTCCTGATTGTTTCTGTCCATTTCACCGCTCCCGTGAGCTGGGCGAGAAGATTTGCCTTGATGGTCTCCGAGTCAGTTGTGGAAACTGCGCTGAAATTTTGATAAATGGGGCAGGCAGGGGAGTGCATGCGAACTTTTTCGATTGCCTTTGCAAGTGCCTCTCGTGCAGGCTCCATTAGCGGGGAGTGGAATGCTCCGCCGACTTGCAGCATAAGGGCTCTTTTTGCCCCGGCCTCCTTGAGCCTCTCGCAGGCGAGTTCCACAGCCGCATAATCGCCGGAAATCACGGTCTGACCATCGCAGTTGTAGTTTGCCGCGACGACAAGTCCTTTTTCGTCGCAACCTTCCACCGCCACGCCTTCAGCGCTCATTTCTGCACAAACTTTCTCAATCTTCTTCGGCTCCAGCGCGATGATTGCCGCCATTGCACCGCGTCTGAGCTCACAAGCTTTCTGCATCGCCTCGGCCCTTGCCGAAACCAGTTTCAGCGCATCCTCAAATTCGAGTGCACCGCAGACCGCAAGTGCGGAAAACTCTCCCAGCGAATGCCCCGCCACCATATCCGGCGTCCCATAATCGAGGGCCTTTGCCACAGAGTGAAGAAAAACTGCCGGCTGGGTGACTTTGGTCTGCTTAAGCTCCTCAGCCGTTCCACTGAACATTGTGTCTGAAATTCTGAATCCGAGAATGTCGTTCGCGGATTCGAAAATCTCCCTGTATTTGCCTCCTTTCTCGTAGAGGTCCTGTCCCATTCCGGTGAACTGAGCTCCCTGTCCCGGGAAAACAAAAGCATTTTTCATAATGAAAACTTAAATCAATCCAAAAATCAGATTCCATAGCAAAAACCTTGCAAACTTTCCGACAAGCAGCAAGGCCATTGTCGCAGCGGGGCGTGTTTTATAGAAACCGAGTGCTATCGCGATGACATCTCCGATGAAGGGCACCCAAGCGAGGAGCGCAAGCCACACGCCGTATTTGTCAATTTTTACCTTCTGCTTTTCGAGCGTTTCCCGCTTCACCTTGAACCACTTTTCAATCCACTCCCACCGGCCAATCCAACCTATCCAATAGGTCACAACGCTCCCGAGCCAGTTGCCGACAGTTCCGACTGCCAGGCACCCGATGGGATCCTTCGTCGCCGCCAGCACCGCGATGTAGAGCGCGTCCGAACTGAAAGGCAGAATCGTCGCGGCGAGAAACGTCCCGATGAAAAGTCCCAACAGACCAAGTGATTCCAAATCAAACATCTAGAGTCGTGAACTAATTTAATTCGCAGACGGCGAACATCTACTTCCTCTTGCTCTTAAAAAACTCACTGACAATTCCTCCGCACTCTTCGCTCAACACGCCGGAAACGACTTCCGTCTTGGGGTGCAACAGCGACGGCGTGAACTTCGAGAACCCACGCTTCGGGTCGGCCGCGCCATAGACGACACGCCCCACCTGCGCCCAGTTCATCGCCCCGGCACACATCGGACACGGCTCAACCGTCACATAGAGCGTGCATTCGTCCAAGTATTTCCCGCCCATAGCCTCGGTAGCCGCAGTCAGGGCAATCATTTCCGCATGCGCGGACGGGTCGTGCAGCCTCTCCGTCATGTTGTGTCCCCTTGCTATGATGCGTCCGTTCCACACCACCACCGCTCCAATCGGAACCTCCTCCTCTTCAAATGCGAACTGAGCCTCTTTGAGAGCCTCACGCATATATCTTTCGTCTCCGGAAACGGGCTTGTTATCGTCGTCTTTGAATGTGTTGTATCCTGATGTCATCTTTTTATCTCTGAAAAATTGCAGACAGTTATTTCACGGCTTTCTTGGCGTGGGCCTTGACCGTCACCTGTGACAGAATCACTCCCACCGTGCACAGCGCCACTCCGAACCACTGCCTCGGGTTCAGTAACTCATGCCCGCAGACCCAGGCTATGATTGCCGATGCAACTGGAATCAGCGCCGTAAAAATGCTCGATTTGGCCACTCCGAGTTTCTTGATTGTGCCAACCCAGAGCGAGAATGCAACACTTGAACAGAGCACCGCGAGGCAGAGCACCGGTTTCCACGTATCCCAACTGAGATATACTGCGGCGTCAAAATCTTCCAATCCCTTGAATATGAATAGCGGCAGCAGATATACGGACCCGATGAGGAATTGATACATGACGATGTTCTGACTGGCATAGTGGTCGCTGAGCTTCTTCGTGATGCTCGCATGGCAGACTTCCGCAATCACGGCAATGAGCAGAAATATGACCCCGGCGATGAAATGCTCACCGAGTTCACCCTTTGCCATTGCTACGAGCACTATCCCGCCGAGCGAAAGGAATATTCCGAAGATGTTGAGTCCGCAGATTTTTTCGCGGAAGAACACGACGCCCGCGAAAATCGAGAATATCGGAATCGTCGCGACGGTCATCGCGCTCAGTGTCGGCGACCCCGTGAATTTTATTCCGTAGGTTTCAAACAGGAAGTAGATGAACGGCTCGCAGAGCGCGAGAATCAGAAACCATGGCAGGTCTTTCTTCCTGATTGTCTGGAATTTGCGTGATGCGGCATTGAACGCGAGCAGAAGAAGTCCGGCAATGGCAATCCGGACAAATACAAAATAGAAAATGGACACTCCGCGGCTAATAAGACAATTCGACCAGATGTACGAAGCACCCCAAAGGGTGATTGCCGTCAGTGATAACAGATATGTCAGAAAATTTCCCGTGTATGTCCTGCTCTTCATTCTGCTCTCTTTATTTTATGCTACAATTTCTTCTGCGCCTTCGGACGGATTTTCCGGAATCTCAGACCGAGCACGCCCCAAAACGCTTCGCCGAAGATGCTTCCGCTCATTTTGGATGTGCCTTCCTTTCGGTCGACAAAGATAATCGGCACTTCCACGATTTTGAATCCGAGTTTGTAGCAGCTGTATTTCATTTCAATCTGGAAACCGTAACCATACATGCGGATTTTGTCCAAATCGATGGTTTCCAGAACTTTACGTCTGTAGCATTTGAAGCCTGCGGTGGTGTCGTAGACCTTCATCCCGAGCACCGTGCGTACATAGACAGAAGCGTAGTAGGACATTATGACTCTGCCAATTGGCCAGTTGATGACGCTGATTCCGTTGCAGTAACGGGAGCCTATCGCAAGATCCGCCCCTCCTTTGGAGCAAGCCTCATAAAGCCGCGGAAGGTCGTTGGGATTGTGGGAAAAGTCCGCGTCCATCTCGAAAATATAGTCATATTTCTGTTCAATGGCCCATTTGAATCCTGTGATGTATGCCGTTCCCAAACCCAATTTTCCGGAGCGCTCAATCATAAACAGCCTCTGAGGAAACACCGTTTGCAGTTCCCGGACAATCCCGGCAGTCCCGTCCGGCGACCCGTCTTCAATCACAAGACAATGATATTCACCATCAAGTGCGAAAACAGCTCTGATGATTTTCTCAATGTTCTCCCTCTCATTATAAGTCGGGATGATGACTACTTTCCTGTCCATAACAGTCATTTTTAAAACTAATCTACAAAAATAATAAAAAATTGCAAACGAATCAGATTATTCGCTTAAGATTTTTTATATTTGTGGAGTTAAACACTTCAGACTAGCCAATTTATGAAAACGATCTCTAGAATCCTTGCTGCGCTCACTGCTGCTGCGATGCTTCTCCTCTCCTGCGGGAGATCAAATGATGACGCCAAGAATCCTTCGTCCGGTTTTGTGGATTATGTCGACGCCTACACCGGGGGACTGATTTCCGAATCTTCTTCAGTGAAGATTGAATTTGCTTCAACCCCCGACACCTCTGTTCCGACCGACGGTCTTTTCAGTTTCAGCCCTTCACTCAAGGGTGAGGCCCGTTGGGTGGGCTCGAAAATGATTGAGTTTGTGCCCTCCGAAGGACAGCTCAAGCAAGGACGGGAGTATCGGGGCAAATTCGCTCTTGACAAGATTTTTGAAATCGGAAATCCATCTCTCAAGACATTTGAATTCAGTTTCAGAGTGGCTCCGAAGAGGGCTTCCGTTGTTGTGGACAATGTCAAGATATTGAAACAGAGCCCATCGGAGGCGGCTGTTTGCGGACGTCTTATGTTGAGCGAAAGTCTCTCTGAGGAAGATGCCGCAGGGATGCTCTTTGCCGAGGGCGATGCCGGAGTGGCAAAAATCAGTCTCAAGGCTTGCTCAGAGCCTGGCATTTTCGAGTTCACTTGTTCTCCTGTGCCGCGCTCGTCAGGGGATACGAAAATCAATATTGTTTTTGACGCCCATTCGTCCGGATTCGGAAAAACAGTTTCTTCCGCTGTGACAATCCCCGGAACAGGAGAATTCAAAGTCCTGTCTGCAAAGAAGAAAGACGGCGCCGAGCCTTTTATCGAAGTGGTTCTGTCACAGCCGCTTGACCCTCTGTCAGACATATCCGGAATGTTCACTCTTTCGGGCAACGGACGCAGTTTTGCAACATCAGACGGCAACATTGTCCGTGTTTTCTACGAAAAACGTAATGCTCCATCCGATATTTCACTCACGGTTTCCGGATTCCTCAAGGACTATAAAGGCAATCGCCTCGAAAATGACTGGACAGCGGAATTTCGCAGCGACGAACTCAAGCCTGCGGTTCGTCTACCATATCAAGGTAATATCCTTCCGGACGCATCCGACCTCCGGCTTCCGTTCCAGGCGGTCAATCTGAACGCCGTGGACATCCGTATCATTAAGATTTACAGCGACAATGTCCTCCATTTCCTCCAGGAAAACAATTTGGAGGGCGGTTATGAGATACGTCGTTCGGGCCGCCTTGTTTACAGCAAAAAATTCCGTCTCGACAGCAATCCTCAGACGAACCTTCACGAGTGGAACAATTTCTCCGTGGACCTTTCTGGGCTGATGAAACGTGAAAAAGGGGCAATCTATCGCGTGTCGCTTTCTTTCCGTCAGGATTATTCACTTTATGGAAAAGAGACCCTCAGTCTTTCGGGCGAAGACGAGGCTCTGACCAAACTCGCTGAGGGAGAGATGACTGCGGAAGATGAGGCTGTATGGGATATTCCAAATTCATATTATTACGACAATTGGTATGATTGGGAATTGTATGAATGGGCGGAAAGGGACAACCCTCTTCATCCATCATATTATATGGTATCCGACCGTTTTCCAAGTGTGAACCTTATGGCTTCGAATCTTGGAGTTATTGCAAAGTCAACGGGTGAGGGAAAGGTTTGGGTGAGTGTGAATGACATCCTTTCGACTTCTCCGCTTCAAGGCGTTGAGGTTACGGCATATAACTATCAGTTGCGTCAACTCTCATCTGCAAAAACGGATGCTGACGGACGTGCCGAACTCTCATTCAAGGGCAAGCCTTTCGTGATTGTCGCAAAATCGTCAGACGCTGTTTCATATCTGAAAGTCATTTCCGGTCAGGAGAATTCGCTCAGCAGATTCGATGTCGGAGGAGAAAAAGTGGAGAAGGGCCTGAGGGGATTCATCTATGGCGAAAGGGGAGTCTGGAGACCGGGCGACACAATGCACCTGGTGCTCTTGGTTGAGTCTACGGGGGCAGCCCTTCCGCAAAACCATCCGGCAGTTCTTGAAGTCTATAATCCTCAGGGACAATTCTTTGCCCGCACAGTCTGTCCGAAATCGACCGACGGGTTCTATACATTCGAACTTCCTACAGCGGCGACCGACCCGACCGGCATCTATCACGCATACATTAAACTTGGAGGAGTATCCTTCCATAAGGCCCTCCACGTCGAAAGCATAAAACCGAATCGTCTGAAGATTGAACTTTCTCTTCCTTCACAGACTCTCGAATCCAGGACCACCGCCACTTTCGGCATCAGTTCTTCTTGGCTCACCGGCTCTGCCGCATCATCGCTTCCAGCAAAGGTCTCATTGAAACTTTTCCCTCGGAAGACTTCTTTCAGCGGTTTTGACGGATATATATTCACAAATCCTCTCTCCGATTTTCATTCGATGGAAATGGAATTGTTCAGCACAAGGCTCGATTCGAGAGGAAACGCCTCTGTTCCTGTCCGCATTCCTGATGCCTCCGATGCTCCGGGAATGTTGAATGCGACTTTGGTGACAAGGGTTATGGAGCCCGGCGGAAACGAAAGCATAATTTCTCAGTCAGCGATTTGTTCTCCGTTTTCGGCTTATGTGGGAGTTTCGATGCCATCGACAAAAGATGGGTATCTTGAGACGGACACTGACTGGAAAATCAAACTTTGCGCGGTGGACAAGAACGGTCGCAGAGTTTCCGGACACAATCTCGAATACAGAATCTACCGCCTCGACAACAGTTGGTGGTGGGAAAACACTCCGGAGTCGCTATCGTCCTATGTTAGAGGCTCTTCCGCAAAGGTGGTTTCTTCCGGAAGGCTCGTTTCGGGAACATCCGATTCGGAAATATCCTTCCGTCTGAACTATCCTGACTGGGGAAATTTCCTTCTTCTTGTCACAGACCTCAGCAGCGGACACAGTTCGGGAACGAAATTCTCCTGCGACTGGCCGATGTGGAGGGGACGTGCCGACAGGGGAGAGAGCAGTTCCGCTTCGATGCTCAGTTTCTCTCTTGACAGGAAATCCTACTCTGTTGGAGATGAGGGCGTTATTTATATCCCTGCTGCGAAAGGAGCCCGTGCGCTTGTCTCTTTCGAGAACGACAGCCGTGTGTTGAGTTCGACTTGGGTTTCGACTTCCGCAGAATCTGAAACTGCTTTCCGTTTCAAGGTCACCGAAGATATGGCGCCGAACTGCTACGCGCATCTGACTCTTTTGAATCCTCATTCACGCACTGCGGAAGGACAGCCTCTGCGTATGTATGGTGTGCAGCCTGTCATTGTCGACAATCCTGCTTCGCGCCTGGAACCTCAGCTCACCGTTCCGGATGTCATCCGTCCACAGGAGGAATTCTCTGTCAAAGTCCGCGAAAAGGCCGGAAAACAAATGACTTACACTCTTGCCATTGTTGATGAGGGACTTTTGGACTTGACCAATTTCAAGACACCTGACCCTTGGTCGGCGATGAACAGAAGAACTGCTCTCGGAGTGAAAACCTGGGATATTTACGACAATGTTGTGGGTGCTTATGGAACATCTTTCGCTTCTATGTTCAGTGTCGGAGGTGACGAAGATGTGCGTGTGGACGGCTCTGTGCGCGACAACCGTTTTGAACCGGTGGTCAGATTCCTTGGCCCTTTCACTCTGAAAAGAGGCGAGAATGTCCACAAAATCAATCTTCCGATGTATGTCGGCTCTGTGCGCGTGATGCTTGTCGCAGCTCACGATGGCGCTTATGGTTCAGCTGAAAAAACAGCTCCAGTGCGTTCTCCTCTGATGGTTCTTTCAACACTTCCGAGAGCGCTCGGCACAGATGAGAAGGTGACTATGCCGGTGAATGTCTTTGCGATGGATGATTCTGTCCGTGATGTAAAGGTCAGTGTTTCATCTTCCGGTCCGCTTCATCTTTCCGGCACATCTTCGCAAAATCTTCAATTCGACTTCGGTCCTAATGCGTCTGGAGTCTCATCATCGGCAGACAAACTGGTCAATTTCGATTTCCGCACAGGTGACTCTGAGGGAGTTGCCCAGGTGGTGGTGAAGGCGGTTTGTGGAAATTACACAGCCGAGGAAACGGTAAATATTTCCGTGACCAATGTCAATCCATATCAGCTTTCAGTCAAGCGACAGGTTCTCAAAGCCGGCGAATCTTGCGGTTTCGACTGCGTGCCGACAAAACCGTCCGGCTCTGCAAAGGATGGCGAGGAAACATACAACATTCTGGAAGTCAGCTCATTCCCGTCCATCGATATAAACGGAGTCTGGTTGTATATGAAGTATTATCCTCACTCCTGCACCGAGCAGCTTTGCGCCAAGGGTATAACTCTCCTGTCCATACTTCCGCTGCTCGACGGGGAACGCAAATCTGAGGCAAATGCCATCGTAAACGACATATTGACAGAACTTTACTCTCGCCAGCTTTCGGATGGAACATTCGTTCTGTGGTCGGGAGGCAGCTATGTCAATATGTGGGCCGACGCGATGGCGGGACATCTTCTCACCCTCGCTTCCAATGCCGGATTTTCCGTAAATGCCGGAGTTTTCGGGGCGTGGAGAAATAAGGTCAAGAAATATGTGAACGGATATCGTCCGACAGGTGGGGAAAATGACGACCTTGCTGCATATAACTTATATATTCTTGCACTTTCCGGCAATGCTCAGGATGGCTCGATGAACCGTTTCCGCGAGTCTTCGTCTTTGAGTCTCAATGCCCGACATCTTCTCGCGTCTGCATATTCCCTTTCCGGAAGGAAGTCCGTGGCGTCGAAACTCTTGTCGGATATTTCCGGGAAATCCGCAGTCTACAAAATGATTTCGGACTCGGAGACGGTTTCGGAATTCTATGGCTCAACTTTGCGTGACGACGCAATAGCACTTGAAGCACAGGTACTTACCGGTAATCTTTCTGCCGCCCTCTCTCTTGCGGGCAGTGTTGCCGAGGCTTTTGCAAAACAGAGTTATACGACTCAGACGACTGCATTCGCTTCTTCTGCACTCTCGCGGCTCTATGCCCTCACCGACAAGAGGTCGATGACTTTCAAATACGAGTCTTCGTTCGGAAGTGACGGCGCCAATTCGGAGACGGTGAAGTCCGCTAATACTATTTGGACAAGAAATGTGGTGGATGGAACGACGAGTGTGAAACTCACAAACATTTCTCAGGGCGTACTCTATGCGAGCCTTTCTTCAAGGGAGGCAGTTCCATCCGGCAAGCTCATAGAGGCCCGATCTTCAGGAATTTCGCTTTCGGTTTCCTATTCCGATTTGGACGGCAACCTCATAAATCCTGCACTCCTCAAGCAGGGAACAGATTTTACAGCGATGGTGACTGTGCGTAACAACTCGGCTTCGGGTCTTCGCAATCTGGCCCTGTCCGTGAAAGTTCCTTCGGGTTGGGAAATCTACAACAGTCGTCTGGTGGCTTCTGAGGAGGATTATTCAGCAAGGTACACCAATTGTGACATCCGTGACAGTGAAGTCCTTTGGTATTTCGACCTTCCGCGGGGCGTTGCCAAGACTTTCCCGCTTCGTCTTTCTGCGGCATATCTGGGTGAGTTTGTTCTCCCTGCTGTCTCTTGCGAGGCGATGTATGACAATTCTATTTTTGCAAACAGTGCTTCGGGGGTTGCCAAGGTTGTGGCGGCTTCTGCGACCGGAGCTGCTGTGGCGGCAGTTGTGGAGGCGGAAGATGAATCTGAACTGATGGAGTAGGACCCCTATGGACGGCGGTTTTCGGACATTCAGGCGATTATTTGGCGGCGGGAACTTCGGCAAAAGGTTCTTCGCTGCCTTTTCGCGTGTTATGGAGGACTTTCGTAAGGCGTTCATTTCGGAGTTTTGGGCCTTCCGCCGGGACCCGCGTCGTCAGAGAGTCGCTGTTTTAGGCGTCTTTGCCGTTTCTTTGCTTGTCGCCTGGCTCAGTTGTCTTCCCCGTGAACTTTTCCCGGAGGTACCTTATTCCACGGTGGTCTTGTCTCGTGAGGGAGAACTTCTCGGAGCCCGCACCGCTTCGGACGGGCAGTGGCGTTTCCCTCCTACCGATTCACTCCCGGGCCGTTACGCGCTTTGTCTCACTCAATTTGAGGACAGACGTTTCTACTCCCATCACGGTGTTGATCTCCCTGCAATTGTCCGGGCGGCTTCACAGAATCTTAGGGCCGGACATACGGTAAGCGGTGGCAGCACCATCACTATGCAGGTGATTCGTCTCAGCCGGGCCTCTTCTTCGAGAAAAGGAGGGTCGGGAACGCTGCCACAAAGAAGCCTGAGCGAAAAAATCATTGAGGCAATTCTTGCAACCCGTCTTGAATTGCGCTGCTCGAAAAATGAAATTCTTGCCCTCTATGCCGCTCACGCCCCTTTCGGGGGGAATACAGTGGGGCTGGAGGCGGCATCCCAACGCTATTTCGGCCGTTCCGCTTCTGAGCTCAGTTGGGCCGAAGCTGCGACTCTTGCAGTGCTTCCGAATTCTCCCTCGCTGATTCATCCAGGGCGCAACCGTTCGCTTTTGGAGGCAAAGCGCAACCGTCTTCTGACTCGTATATATAATATAGGTCTAATCGATGCCCAGACTTTGGAACTCTCCTGCGCGGAGCCTCTTCCCGCCAAACCTCTCCCTCTCCCGCAAACGGCTTCCCATTTGGTTGAAGGCTACAGACTCGCCAATCCCGGGCAGACAATCCTCTCCGGCATAGACATTCATCTTCAGCAGAAACTGGAGTCTGCTCTGGCGCGTTGGAATGAGGAGTTCACGTCCTGTGGAATACGCGACCTTGCAGCAGTCGTCGTCGATGTACGTAGCGGTGAAACTCTCGCATATTGCGGCAATTCGCAGGAGTCGAAATCTTCCGCCGCAATTACAGGTAAAATGAATCTCCGGGAAGGCGCACAGGTGGATATCGCAGCTTCTCCCAGGAGTACGGGAAGTGTTCTCAAACCATTGCTCTACTGTGCGATGCTCCAAAATGGAGACATACTCCCTCATACTCTGATTCCTGACATACCCCTTAACGCCGGAGGGTTCACTCCGCAGAATTTCGATCTTCAGTTTTCCGGTGCGGTTGCCGCTTCCGAGGCTCTTGCGCGTTCTCTCAATGTCCCATTTGTCAGGATGTTAAGGGATTATGGCGTCAGGAATTTCAAGGATTTGCTGACTTCCTGTGGGATGACGACTCTCTCGCGTCCGTCCGAAGACTATGGACTCTCACTCATTCTTGGCGGAGCGGAAGGCAAGCTATGTGAACTGACAAAAATCTATGCCCTGCTTTCTGCTTATTATCAGGGATTTACGGATTATCTTCCAACCGATTGGCCTCTTACGGACCGTTGTGCGATTTGGAGGACTTTCGATGCGCTGAAGGAATTGAACAGGCCGGATGAACTTGACAAAAGCCTTGTCAGCTCGCTCAGGCGCATTGCCTGGAAAACCGGCACGAGCTATGGTTTCCGTGACGCCTGGGCAATCGGAGTCACGAGGGACTATGCTGTGGGGGTTTGGGCAGGCAATGCCAATGGAGAATCTGCTCCGGGGCTTGTCGGAGCGAGGACTGCGGGACCGGTGCTTTTTGACATATATAATATGTTGCCTCCGGGAGAATGGTTCTCGGAACCTTCTTCGAGGGATTATGTCTATGCGGAGGTATGCCGTAAATCCGGACAACTGAAGGGGCAATTCTGCACAGAATCGGATTCCCTTGCCGTCCCTCCGGCAGCACTTCGCAGCAAGGCTTGTCCCTACCACAAACCGGTTCTTCTGACTTCGGACGGCTCACACCGGCTTCAAGGCCCTGCCCCCGGCTGTGTGACCGGAAATTTCTTTATACTTCCACCGGCAATGGAGTGGTACTACCGGCGCACACATTCGGACTATGTCCCGCTTCTGCCAGGCAGTTTGTCTTCAGGAAACTTTATTCCGATGGCCTTCATTTATCCGGAACAGGGGAGTTCCATCTTCATCCCGAAAAAGCTTGACGGCAGTGAAGGCGAAGTTGTTTTCAGCCTTGCCCACAGCAATCCGGAGACAGATGTTTATTGGCATCTTGATTCCGAATACATCGGCTGCACCAGATTTATCCATCGTCTTTCGCTCCGTCCTTCGCGCGGCAGCCACAGTCTGACGGCTGTAGATGAAAGCGGGAATAGCGTCTCTGTGAGTTTCCGGGTGGAGAATTGATTTTTGTTCAATTTTTTCGATTTTTGTGTGTCTGTCGTAATGCCGTGTAATATAGTCTGTTAAGGCTTCAGTTTGCGTTGAGGGCAAAAGAAGTTTGCAAAAAAGTCAAAAAAAGTTGCGAAAAAATTTGCAGGTAAATAAAAAAGGCGTACCTTTGCAATCCCTTTCGGAAACGGGGGTACGACAAGAGCCGCAAGGTGGTCGCAAAAACAAGTTCATAGACACTTCTGATAAGATTTTTGGATGGATGCGAAGAAGGCGATTGAGGAAGGAAGGAGTTACCTTTTGGTAATGACTGACAGACGAATGAAG
>SAMEA104315422__coassemble_185_pt1 | contig 37556 bp, 29 predicted proteins | sample SAMEA104315422__metabat2_high_PE_007 | metagenome-assembled genome bin SAMEA104315422 (sample SAMEA104315422) | gut metagenome | biome: Monkey gut; feature: monkey-associated habitat; material: faeces | place: China | collected 2013 | reverse complement strand
TTGTCAGCTGCGGAGTGCGGCTGAAAGGGCCGAAAGGAGCACCGGATTCGAGTGTGAAGACAGGACAAAGGTCTGCTGCAAGCGGATGCCAAGCCTGGCCCATCTTAAGATTGACAGAAGCCGTTTTCCCCCCTGCCATCGGAAGGTCACAGGGCATCTTTGGGACATGAGCCGCGCTGCATCTACGGCAAAATCATAGCCGAAGCCGACAGGCTGATTGATCCGGAGACAGTCATCCGCAGATGTGTGCTGTTCGGGCTGGAGCATGAGCCGGAACTGAATAGGGCGGGACAATTTGAAAGGACATACGGGCATCTGGTAGAAAAATACGGCGACGGAGGCTATCTGCAGCTCTGGATACCGGAATCGCCGAATGCGGAAAGACTTGAAACGCTGAGGTCCTACATCAGGGATGTAAATAAATTGTATCCGCTTTTCGACAGATTCTACCGCAAAGAGGTACTTCTGCCACTTGTGAGCGAGCGTTATCTGACTGACGAACATTACAGGAACGGGCATATCAGGATTATCAATGTGAAGCCTGGAACAGAAATCGTCGGTCTGCACACGCCCCAACAGAAATTTCTTGCGAAGGAACTGGCACGCAGGAATGACTGGAGGGAATCCATCGCGGATTTGAGCGAAAGTTTTCACAGCGGCAGGGGTCTGTCATACGAAGGGAAAATGATCTGGGGTTTTGCAATAAATTATGTGAAATGCGACATTGAGGAGCGCCTTGCCATGGCTGAGGATTATGTGCAGGCCATGGACGGCTGGTCTGTCTGCGACCAGTTCTGCAGCAGTGCAAAATGGGTGAAGAAATACAAATCCTTAGCATGGAATTTCATCACAGATTTGACTCATCATCGGGATTCCGAGTTTCATGTGAGGACTGCGGTGATTATGGCAATGTTGTATTTTCTCAATGACACACAAGAACTTGCGCGGACTTTCTCTTTGATTGACAGTCTCGAGTTGCAGGAGAATGAGCCGTATTATCTGCGTATGGGCGTAGCCTGGTGCCTTGCCACTGCCCTTGCGAAACACCAGGACGAGACACGCGAATATCTTGCCGGTACAAAACTACCTGCAGACATCCGCAAGCTCTATGCACGCAAAGCCCGCGAGTCCCGCATCACCCGTGAGGTAAATCCTTTTTAGCCTGCCTGTCACGCTGAAGACGTTACTCCGGATACACCTCATAGGTCATCCTTTGTCCGTCTTGTCCGTTCTTTACAGGGATGCAGCGCATCGGAACTGCTATTTCAAGCAGAATTTTGCAGCATTTTGTACTAAAAAGTCATAAATGCTTAAAGATTAACCAATAAAGGATTGAGGTGCTGTCCGGAACCGGACATCGTGGCGCCGTGGAGTATAACGGTGGCGACCTTGACAGGATGTACGGTCCGACTTGGTTCCTGGACAATGTCGTCAAGGCAACTGGCCTTTCGGATGACCTTCAGAAGGTATTCGGTGGCAATGCTGAGATGGCTCAGGATATACTTACGCTTGCCTACTTTTTGTTCCTTGACAGCCGCACTTATTCGCATATCGAGAAATGGCAGCGCATCGTGAAGACACCTTCGGTTCATACACTGACAAGCTCCAGTATCACGCGACTCTCGCAAAGCATTACCGAGCAGAACCGGATGGACCTGTTCAGGCTGCGCGCCAAGCGGATGGGCAAGGATGAATACTGCGCAGTGGACTCCACTTCCATCTCCACATACGGGTTCCATCTTGTGGACATCCGATGGGGACACAACAAGGAGCATCTTCCGCTGAAACAGACGCTTGAGGTTATCGTGTACTCGCTTACGTCACATATGCCAATCTATTATCTGGAGCTTCCAGGCAATATGCCCGACAGCAGAACGATAGAGATGATAGTCACCGAACTCGAGCATGCGGGGTTCAAGAATGTAGTTCTCATTACCGACCGCGGATATGACGAAAAAGCAGGCATCTGAGCAGATACCTGTTATAAGAAAGTCTTCCAGTCATCAAATGGGGTTGAGAAATCTATTTCAAGAGCAGGAACGATGTAGGTACCTCCACATTCCAACTCTGGAACATTCAATCTACAGTCCGCATCAATGACATGATATCCAGACTCTCCTTTTAGTACATTGAATTCGTTCAGATCACCGACATAGAGGTTCTCTGTCTTATAGTTCAGATGCATACCGTAATCCATACCGGCGTCCTGAAAGCCCATGTGATACATGAATGACACTCTTTCATCGGGATTTATGGCATTTCCTGACACATAAGGCTGCTGCACGACTATCACGAAAGTATTATTTCTGTCATGGGCAAAACCAATGACTGTTAATGCCGTTTCTGGAAACAAAGCATTGTGGATAATGATTCTATCCAACGCCAATCTAAGCACGTTGTAGTGCTTCAGAGAAATCAGTTTGTAAACAAGGTGGTGATTTATGTCGAAGTAGACTTCGCTTTCCGTACCTCTGTCCTGAAGTTGACAAAGTTCCTCTAGATATGACTCAGGTTCGTCTATCCATTTTCCGGACAGACGAGCCCATAGTTCTACTATATGCTCTTGTATGCGACCTTCGCCGAAGAGGTCATCCGTATCATAGATCTGCCTAGTCTCCGACTCTGTACGAGGACATCCTCTACAGATAATGGACGCTGTGCACAAGACCTCTGATCCCTTAGACAAGCCTGACTGTTGCGCATATGGAATTCGTTCAAATACTGCTGCTCCATTTTTAATATCCTCCGATAAGGTTTCTAAATCTTTCACGTTGCCGGAAGTGAATCCCTGCTCCCAAATCCTTTGGTTAATGTCATTCAATCGTTCAAAGTCAGTCATATCCGCACAAATAACATTCCACTTAATGTTGAGAACAATAGCACTTACAGCACATATATCGCAAATATAGCAAGAATCGTGAAAGTGACAAAAAAGATTGTTGAAAAATATTTCGGGGCGGATGCACTTTTTTATCGGTTTTCCCGTCTCCCTGAACTATGAGTTCATAGCGAATATCGGAATCAAATACGCCTTGTAAAAGACGGCTTATTTCGGATGGTCACGCGCAAACAAAGTCCCCAAATCGCCATTGCAGCGGTCTGGGGACTTGAATAATCCTGACATCGGCTAAAAGCTGAATTTGGCCATACACTGAACCCGGTGGCTGTGGACCCAATGAAGGTCTTCCGTGGCGAGGGCTCGGGGGTTGTAGTATGTCTTACCGGTGATTTTGTCTTTTTCCGGCGTGCCGAACTGCGCGCCTGAAAATTCGTAGTCGAGACCTATGGAGAGTTTGCCGAAGTTGCAGATTAGTGCAGGGCAGATGCGGTAGAGCTGATTGAGGTTTTTGAAACTGTTTTTCGAGAAATAGAAATCGGACTCAAGCACCTTCCCGTCATTGCCAGGATTGTAGAGGTCTTCGGATGTGCCGAAATTCTTGTAATAGCCCACCATCAGCATCGGAGCCCATTTCTTGCCGTAAGAAACTGTAAACCAAGTGGATGAAGAATGGGTCGGAGCATATTCGTAATGGCCGTCCTCGCCGAGGCCTTCAAATTTTTTCGTTATTCCGTAGCCTCCCTGAATGTTGTAATGCTCACCCGCCGAAGCATAGATGGTCTTGGCCTTCAGCGCGAGTTTATCCTTGACATACTGCATATAGACAAAGGGAGATGCGGTGGTGATGCGGTCCGAAACCTTTGCAGTAGTCGTTTTTTCTGCTCCGGTTTCGTCCTTATATTTGATTGTTCCCGTTGTACGCGGCTTGATGCTGAGAATGTCAACACCGGCACGTGCCATCCAGCCACCGAACTTGAGAGTGGCTCCCAGATAGCCTTCCGGAGTGCAGCCATATTTGATGTAATTTGCCGACTGTCCGTCAGGACCTGCGGATGTATACTGCATCTGCCATATTGCCGAAGCGGTGAGAGTGAAATGCTCGCCCAGATTAGCATCCATTGTCAGCTGCGGAGTGCGGCTGAAAGGGCCGAAAGGAGCACCGGATTCGAGTGTAAAGACAGGACAAAGGTCTGCTGCAAGCGGATGCCAAGCCTGGCCCATCTTGAGATTGACAGAAGCCGTTTTCCCCCCTGCCATCGGAAGGTCCTTCCAACCGAGAGTGAGAAAAGCCTGACGAAGACGCATTGTGGCAGTTCCTGTCACACCGGAGAGTCCCGCATAGAAATCCGCCTCAATCTTAGCCCCAATTGACGTCCGGCCAATCTGATAGCCGCTAACATCAACACCGACCCTCGAAGTGAGCGAAAGGAAACGGAACGAATCCTTCCGGTTCAAATCGTCACCCAAATCATTGAGCTTGCGGTCCTTGGGGAGATAGAAGAAGAGGTCTCCAGTTCCTGCCACAGCCTCGCGGGAGTCGTACGCCATATAGTTGCGGACAAAGCCGTAAAACTTATAATGATTCTGAAGATGTTCCTTCACTGCATTTTCTTTCACAGGCGCTTGAGCAGTCTCCATTGCCGGACAAGAAGATGCGCCAGCAACCGCAGCGCCGTCAACCGCAGCGCCGTCAACCGCAGCAATGGCACTTGCTGAAATGCTCAGAAGTGCCATTGTGCAAAGAATATTTGATATTTTTCTCATCTATTAAAATTTCGGGAGGCCAATAAATATCATAATCAGATACAAAAGAACTATTCCGATTCCGCCGATAATCGCTCCGGTAAGTGCCATATCCTTCGTTTTGATGAGCCCGGTCGAATGCGCGATGGCGTTCGGTGGGGTTGAAATCGGGAACAGCATTGCAAGCGAGCAAGTCACGGCAACAGTCACAATAAGCGTTGCGGCGCCTCCCATTCCCTCGAAACCAGGCGTCCCGGCCATTCCGGTCGCAACAGCAGCGAGAATCGGTATGAGCAGGGCCGATGCAGCTGAGTGGGAAATGAAGTTCGAGAGTGCGTAAGCAAGCAGGCTGGCCACGACGAGTACAAGAAGCGGCATCCACTGTCCGAATGGTATTGCCTCGACAAGATGCGCTGCAAGCCCGGTTTTGTTAAGTCCAAGACCAAGAGCGAACCCTCCGGCAACCATCCAGAGCACATCCCAGTCAAGAGACTTGAGCTCTTTCTTTCCGAGCACGCCGGTTGCTGCGAAAACACCGACAGGAATCATTGCCACAATATAGGAGTTGAGACCGTGAAGTTTCTCGGTCATCCACAGGAAGACAGTCACGATGAAGGTCACCACTACAACCCAGTAGCTCTTGTCCTTGTTTGGCTTACCCTCTATTTTGAGCTCAATCTTGTCGACATTGAACGGGAACACAACGAGCAGCATCGCCCACGACATAAGAAGCATCACAATGGCGAAAGGCACCATCACAGAGCACCACTCAGGGAAACCGATGCGTGCAATCGGCTCAAAAGCCGTTCCGAGAGACTCGTTTGCAGCCGCAAGCTTTCCGTTGATTGTCTCGATGAATGACGGTTCGTTGAGATATTTAAGCGCAATTGTGTTCGGAGGTGTTCCGATAGGTGTTCCTATGCCTCCAATGTTTGCCGCAATCGGAATTGCCAATGCGAGACCTATCTTGCTGCCCTCGTCAGGAAGGGAGCGGAGCACAGGCGCGAGGAACGCGAGCATCATTGCCGCCGTGGCGGTGTTGCTCATAAACATCGAGAACAGTCCGATCACCATCAGAAAGCCGAGCAGCACCATCTTCGGGTTGGTCCCGAAAGGAGCCATGAGGATGCGGGCGAGCTGGGCGTCAAGGCCGACCTTCGTGGCACAGAGCGCAAGGGCGAATCCGCCAAGGAAAAGCATCACCGTAGGCTCGGCGAATGTAGCAAGTATGGATTTGTAACTGACGAGGCTACCGACATTTGCGTCTGACGCGAAAGTGAACGCAGCCTGGTCGGAGACGGTAAGTAGCATCAAGACGATAATCATCGTGGAGGTACACCACGTCGGGATAATCTCGAAAATCCAGAACATCGCGGCAAGCACGAAAAGGGCTATGACTCTGACTTCAACCTGTGAGAGAACGCCGTCTCCGAAGAAAAGGCTATAGCCGAAGGTAAGGTTTCCGACGGTCACAGGCTCTATCGGAAAAAACCACAGGAATGCGAAAAGTATCAGTGCAACAGGAAGACACACCACATACTTCAGATTGAGTTTCTTATCACTCATTTTGTGTTATTTTTAAATTTTTCGGTCAATATGAGGTTCCCATATCCCCTCCACAGCAAGAAAAATGCAGCCTCTACGGGAATAAAGGCTGCAAATTTAATCAATTTTTCCATAACGGCAATCGTATTTTTCAATAAGCGTCATATGACGCCCTGATCGAGCATTGCGCGGGCGACTTTCATGAAACCGGCGATATTGGCACCCTTGACATAGTTCACATAGCCGGACGGCTCGGTGCCGTGGACAACGCAGGTCTCATGGATGCTGCGCATGATTTCGTGAAGCTTGGCATCAACTTCTTCGGCAGTCCAAGAGAGGTGCATGGCGTTCTGGGTCATCTCCAGACCGGAAGTCGCCACGCCGCCGGCATTCACCGCCTTCCCCGGAGCGAACATGACGCCGGCACTCTGGAAGGCCGAGATCGCTCCCGGAGTGCAGCCCATATTGGAAACCTCGGCACATAGTTTCACTCCGCCAGCAATCAGTTCACGCGCATCATCTTCCGACATCTCATTCTGGAACGCACATGGCATCGCGATGTCGCACTTCACGCTCCATGCTTTCTTTCCCGGCGTGAATACCGTGCCAGGGAATTTTTGCGCGAAAGGAGCCACCACGTTGTTGTTGGACGCGCGAAGTTCAAGCATATAGGAAATCTGCTCCTGCGTCATTCCTCCGGAAATCTCAACTACACCATCCGGACCTGAGATTGCAACCACCTTAGCGCCAAGTTCTGTAGCCTTCTTCGCCGTTCCCCATGCGACATTACCGAAACCGGACACCGCCACGCGCATACCCTTGATGTCGAGCCCGGCATGATGCAGGACATGCTGGACGAAATAGACTGCGCCATAGCCGGTCGCCTCAGGACGGATCAGGGAACCGCCCCAGGTCATTCCCTTTCCCGTAAGGACTCCCGTATGTTCGCGTGCAAGTTTTTTGTACATTCCGAAAAGGTAGCCTATTTCGCGGCCTCCGACTCCCACGTCTCCTGCCGGGACGTCCGTGTCGGGTCCTATGTTGCGCCAAAGCTCGAGCATAAACGCCTGGCAAAAGCGCATGATTTCAGCGTCCGACTTGCCCTTGGGGTCGAAGTCAGAACCGCCCTTTCCACCGCCCATAGGCAGGGTCGTGAGCGCATTCTTGAAGGTCTGCTCAAAGCCGAGGAACTTCAACATGGAAACGCTCACAGCGGGATGAAAACGCAGACCGCCCTTGTAGGGACCGATTGCGCAGTTGAACTGCACCCGGTAGCCGGTGTTCACCCTTATCTCTCCCCTGTCGTCAACCCATGTCACCTTGAATGTGAAAATCCTGTCCGGCTCCACAAGCCTCTCGACAATCCGTGCCGTCTCAAATTCAGGGTGTTCGTTATAGACGTCCTCAATGGTCTCCAGAACTTCCCGCACCGCCTGCAAGTATTCCTTCTGTTCCCCATACTTCGCCTCCAGCGAGGCCATAATCTGACTTGTTTTCATAATTTTAGTGTTTGTGGTTATTCTTGCTTTGCCAAAAGGGCCTTGTGAACAAAAATTCACAAAGCCCTTCAATATTTCATAGAAGATTCATTTTTACTGCTGCTGAGCAGCAGCAGCCTTAGCCTGAAGCTCCTCCTGAAGCGAAGCCAGCGTACGTCCCTCAGGTATGCCGAGAATCACGCGAAGTTCAGGAGTGAGGTCGATGCTCTGGGCAGAATCAACGTAAAGAACAGAATTCACGTCGAACACATATGCGAGCTTCTTGTCCTTGGCAATCTTCTGAATCGCCTCGTTCACCTTCTGATAAATCGGAGCCTGAAGGCTCTGCTGCATCTGCTGAAGCTCCTGTCCGATGGACTGTTCGAACTCCTGAAGGCGTGCCTGGATATCCTGAAGTTCCTTCTCTTTTGAAGCCTTGATTGCAGGAGTCCATGAAGCCTGCTTCTGCTGATAAGTGGCGAGCTTGCTCTGGAATTCCTCACCCATGGCGGTGTAAGTCTCGTTAGCCTCCTTCTGGGCCTCGTCAAGGCGAGTCCTGACAGTGTCCATTGCCGGCATGAGTTGAATCAGTTCAGTGGTGTTGACATGCCCTGTGGTTACGTTCTGGGCAAATGCAGCCGTTGCGAAAAGCGATGCGACTGCGACAAAAAGCATTTTTTTCATATCTGTAAAATTTATTTTTTTCAATTATTTATGTCCAAACGGATGGTTCACTGCTAAAGCTGTGCCAATCTTTTAGAACTGCTGTCCGATGACAAAGTGGAACTGGCTCTTTCCGTTCACAGGGTCGTCGAATCCCCATCCCCAGTCCACACCGAGCAGACCGATCATCGGGAGGAACACCCTCACGCCGACACCGGCAGAGCGCTTGATCTGGAACGGGTTGAAGTTGCGCAGATCGCTCCAGCAGTTTCCTCCTTCGAGGAAAAGCAGGGCGTAAATCGTTGACTGCGGTTGGAGAACCACCGGATAGCGGAGTTCGACGGTGAACTTGTCGTAGACGTTACCGGCATAGTAGTTTCCAGATGAGTTGTACTGCGAAGTGCTGGTCGGAGTAAGCGAGTAGTTCTCGTATCCTCTGAGCGAAATGATGTCAGAGCCATACGTGTCATAGCCGGACATTCCGTCACCTCCGACGCGGAAACCCTCGAACGGCGAATATCCCCACTTGCGGTTGTAGTAGCCGAGGAATCCGAACTGCGCACGCGTCATCAGGACAAGATCGCCGACAAGTTTCGTGTAGACCGCGCCTTTGAACTGCCATTTGTGGTACTCAATCCATCTGTATCTGGTCTCCGATGACTGGAGACTATAGTCGATGTCCCGAGGATTCTTTATCGTTGGCTTTCCGTCCGCGTCAAGGACGCCGTAGTCCTTCTTTCTCAAAAGGGAGTAAGGAGGAGTCAACTGAAGCGAAATGGAGAAGTCCGAGCCCTGGCGAGGATAAATCTGCTGGTCCGTGGAGTTACGGGACAGGCTTATCAGGTAGCTGAGGTTGTGCGAAATGCCGGTATTGAACAGGAAGTTATACTGCCAGTCCTTAAGGCTGTATGTCTGCCAGCTCAACTGGTTGTAGAGGACGAAGTAATTGTCAGGCCATTTCAGACGTGTTCCGATTCCTGCAGCAAATCCATAGACCTCCATATACTGGTCGTTGTTCAGGATGTTGAAAGCAAGATAGGAGTTGGTCTGTCGCGTGTAGTAGAGTGAGAGGTTCAGCGAGGTCGGCTTCTTTCCGAACAGCCACGGCTCGGAGAAGTTTGCTGAGAGCGAGGTGTAATAGGTGCCGTTGGTCTGGAATCTGAACGCAAGGTTCTGAGCGTCTCCGAGCGGAACCGGCCTCCACGCCGTCTTGTCGAAGAAACGGTGCGTCGAGAAGTTGTTGAAACTGACTCCGACCGTTGCGACGAAGGTGTTGCCGCCCCATCCTCCTGAAAGTTCGAGCTGACTTGAAGGCTTCTCTGTCACATTATATACGACATCGACAGTGTTGTTGAGCTGGTTTGGAATGATTGAATATCCCTTGCTTGGGTCAGCGATAGCCTCCGGGTCGAACTGCCCCATGGACGCAATCTCACGGATGGAGCGCTCGAAGTCGGACTGGCTGAAGAGGTAGCCGGGACGTGTGAACACCTGACGACGGACAACTTTCTCGTTAGTGAGGTCATTTCCGTTGATTATGATGTTGTTCAGAGTAGCCTGCTTGCCCTCTACGACACGCATCTCCACGTCCACGGAATCCCCGACGACATTGAGTTCGACAGGCTGGATGTTAAAGAAGAGATAGCCGTTGTCCCTATAGAGCTTCGACACGTCATATTCGTTCTGCTTTCCGCCACCATAGAGCCTCTTCTCCATCGTAACGACATCGTAGACATCGCCTTTCTTAATCTGGAGAATGTCGTTCAGAGCCTCGGCAGGATAGACAGAATTTCCTGTCCAAGTGATGTTGCGGAAATAATATTTCTTTCCCTGATCAATCTTGAAGTCTATCTCAAGTTTTCCCGGCTCCACGAAATAAACAGTGTCGCTGAGAATCCTCGCGTCGCGGTAGCCGGCCTCGTTAAAGGCCTCGATGAGTCCCTTCTTGTCGTTCTTGAACTCCGTCTCGTTGAATTTCTTGGACTTGAAGAAGTTCTGAAGCCTCTTGTCCCTGGTCTTTTTCATGGACTTGACGAGCTTGGATTCCTTCACATCGTAGACGCCGCCGAAGTCAATCTTCTTGATGCGGACCTTCTCGTTCTTGCTGATGGCGAAATTCACGCGGATGGCGCCCTTCACGAGAGTGTCGCGCTTTGTCTGAATGTCGACCGTGGCGTTGTTGTAGCCCTTCTCGTCGTAGAACCGCTTTATAATGTCCGTGGAGGTCTTGGCAACATAGTCGGAGAATACGCCTCCCGGCTTGAGGTTCAGCCTTTCCTTCAAGTCCTTCTGATCACCACTCTTGATGCCGGAGAACGTCCAACGGGAAACGCGGGGCCGCTCGGTCACGCGAATCTTAAAGAAGGCCGTATCACGCGCTGCGTTGAGAGAATCGATTGCCACGGAAACATCCTCGAAATAACGCCGGCTCCACATCTTGTCGATGAGCAGCGAGAAGAAATCACTCGGGACAGTCACTTCCATTCCTTCGCGAAGTCCGCTTGTCTGGACAATCTGATCCCTATTCACGTAGTTGTTTCCCTCAACGGTGACTCCGCCGACAATATATTTCTTAGGATTGTTGTAATCCACCGTCACTCCGGACTGCGCCCACGCCACAGCCCCCGAAAGGACGTACAGAAGGGCAACGCAGAACAGGAATCTTAGTCTAATCGTCATCTATTCTCAAAAAATTTCGTGTTACGATTCGTAATGTCGTTTTCCGTGTTTGGCACGTACAACCTGCAAATATATGCAATTTATTTCACTTTGCCATATCGACGGTCGCGTTTTGCGTAGCTTTCAAGCGCCGCGCGGAACTCCGGCTTGCGGAAATCGGGCCATAAGGTTTCGGTGAAAAGGAATTCGGAATATGCCGCCTGCCACAGGAGATAGTTGCTCAAGCGTGTCTCTCCGGAGGTGCGGATTATGAGATCCGGATCCGGGATGCCGGCGGTCACGAGATAGCTGTCGAAAAAGGAAAGTTCCGCATTCTTCAGTCTGCCAAGGGCTTCCGGGGACTCCGCGGCTTCGAGAGCCATTTTTTTTGCAGCCTGGAAGATGTCCCACTTGCCGGAATAACTCATAAAAAGGATGAGCGTCAGGTTCTTTCCATCCCGTGTACGCGCCATGCAGTCATCGATTGTGGCGTTGAGTTCATCGGATAGCCGCTCCCTATGTCCGAGCACGACAAAGCGCACCCCGTTTTTCAGGAATGTCGGAAGTTCATTCGCCATACATTTGGCCATCAGCGACATAAGTCCCGCGACTTCCTCATCCGGCCTTTTCCAGTTCTCCTCCGAAAAGGCATAGAGAGACAAATATTTCACTCCTTCCTCGACACAGGCCTCAGTGCAGGCACGCACCGACTCGACGCCCTCGAAATGCCCGTATATACGTTCCTTGCCCCTTGCCTTTGCCCATCGGCCGTTCCCGTCCATTATTATGGACACATGTACGGGCAGGTTGTTCCTGTTTTCCATAATTGTAGTTTTATGCGCGCCCGCTGTGGGACGCCATCGTGAATTAATGCCTATTTCTCATGTCCTCCCCCCAATAGAGTTTGGTAGTAAGGGCATCGACGAATCCGGTATTTCGGAGCCGCGCCCGCTTGAGCGAAAATTGTGCCACCGACACATCCACCCGGGAGTCTCCGGCCATCACGAAATTGACGTTGTCCGCCGAAAGGACGAGTTTCGGGTCTCTGGAGCGAAAACTGAGTTCTATGGAAGAGGTGTCAGGAATTATGAGAGGACGGACATTCAGATTGTGCGGAGCGATCGGAGTCACGAGCAACACTCGCGAGTCCGGAAATGCAATCGGACCTCCAGCGCTGAGAGAGTAGGCTGTGGAGCCGAGCCCAGTCGCAACAATAAGCCCGTCAGCCCAATAAGTCGGAAGCACGCTGCCGCTTATGACCGCGTCCACACCAAGCATTGCCGGACCAAGTCTGTGTACGGATATTTCATTGAGCGCGAGAAAACGCCGAGTCTTCTCGGCAGGAGAATGGACCTCTGCGGAAAGAATTGGGCTATCTTCTATCCTGTAATCACCAGTTACAATCGCTTCCGCGACATCCTCCGGTCTGTTTTCAGAAAGGAATCCGAGTCGTCCCATATTCGCACCGAGCACCGGCACGCCAAGTGGGGCTGCAAGCCTCGCCGCCGAAAGGAACGTGCCATCACCTCCAAGGCTGACAATCAGTTCCGGGCGGGCGTCCCCTATTCTTTCGCCAATCTCCTCCGCAGGCTCCGATATATAGACAGAACAAAGTTCAACTCCTGCATCGGCCAGACGCCGCTCAAGTTTTCTGTAGGCTTCCGTACCGGTCAATTCGGGGTTTCTGTAAAAGACTGCAATCATTGTGAGTATTGTTGTGACAACCTGCAAAATTAGTAATTTATTGACAGGATTTGAACAATAATGTATATTTTTGCAGCCTATACCAAAAAGACAAGCAATATGACAAGACTTAGCGTTAATATAAATAAATTCGCAACCCTCAGAAATTCCCGCGGAGGCAACATGCCGGACGTGGAGAAGGCAGCCGTAGACTGCGAAAGATTTGGCGCGGAAGGAATCACGGTGCATCCGAGGCCGGACGAGAGACATATAAGGTACGCGGACGTGCGCGCGATACGCCCGATCGTAAAGACGGAATTGAATATCGAGGGAAATCCAATCCCATCGTTCGTAAACCTTGTAAAGGAGGTTCGTCCGGCACAGGTAACGATGGTCCCGGACGCGGTGGACGCGCTCACCTCGAACGCAGGATGGAACACACTGGAAAACAAGGATTTCCTCACGGAAATGTGCTCGAAATTCAGGAGTCTCGGAATCAGGACGTCGATTTTCGTGGACCCGGAGCCCAGGATGGTGGAAGGAGCCGCCGAGTGCGGTGCAGACAGGGTGGAACTGTACACTGCGGGATACGCGGAACTGTTCCCCAATTCCCCGGAAAAGGCTATTGCACCATATCTTGAGGCCGCACGGAAGGCAAGGGAATGCGGTCTCGGTCTCAACGCCGGCCATGATCTCAACCTCGAGAATCTAAGCTATTTCGTGAGGACAATTCCATGGACAGACGAGGTCTCGATAGGACATGCGCTCATCTGCGACGCTCTCTATATTGGTCTGGAAAACACGATAAGAGCCTATCTCGACTGCCTTAAATGACCGAAGTTTCCGCATTTTATCGTACCGATAGGCTGAGGTACGATATTTTTTCATATATTTGTGGGTCTTTTGCCCTTTTGGGCACGGCACTATTGGCGAATAAAAAACAAAAATAATTTATACAAATGAAAAAGAACGAAATCATAACACTGACAGTCAGCGTTATTGCACTTGTTGCCGTCATTGTGTTCGGCACACTCTCACTCACGTCAAACAAACAGAAGAACGAGGCAGAGGTCACCGAAACAGAGACAGTCTCTCATGCCGGAGACATCGTTTATGTCCAGCTCGACAGGATTCTGCAGGAATATGACATGGCGAACGACAAGCGTTCGGTCGTAGAGACAAAGGTCCAGAACATTCAGGCAGAGGTTACGAGAAGGGGCAAGAAACTCGAGAAAGACATCAACGATTTCCAGGAGAAGATGCAGAAGGGGCTCATGACACGTTCCGTCGCCGAAGTGCAGCAGAATAAGCTTCAGAAGGCCCAGGACGACTTCAACATCTACGCCCAGCAGAAACAGAACGAGATTCAGGAAGAGCAGATTGTCATGATGAACCAGCTCGCCGATGCAATCAAGACATGGCTCGACAAGTACAACGAGACGATGGGTTACGCAATGATTCTCACAAATCAGGGAGGCGCCCCTGTCATCACTGGCGACGCGACCCTCGACATCACTGATGAGGTGATTGCCGGACTCAATGAGGAATATGTCGCAACTAAAGCAAAGAAATAATTGAAAATAGCGCTGCTGTCCTGCTTTTACCCTTACAGAGGAGGGATTTCCCAGTTCAACGCCTGCCTTTATGAAGAACTGGGCAAGACGAATGATGTCAGAGCCTTCAACTTTTCAAGGCAATATCCCGAATTTCTCTTTCCGGGCAAGACGCAGAAGGTAACCGAAGACGATGAGGCCGTGCCGGTGCGGAGTACATCCGTACTGGACACGGCCAATCCTTTTTCCTATCTGAGGACAGTGCGGGAGATACGCCGGTGGAAGCCGGACTTGTTGGTCGTGCGCTACTGGATGAGTTGGTTTGCCCCGTCGTTAGGCTATGTCTGCCGCAGGCTGAGGCGCGACTGCAAGGTCATAGGAATACTCGACAATGTGGTTCCGCATGAGCCGCATTTCTTCGATGCACCGCTGACAAAGTACTTCCTTTCAGGCTGCGACGGTTATGTAACCCTATGCGAGGCTGTGTCGGAAGACCTCTTGAGACTCAAGCCTGACGCCAGGTTCACTGTCATCCAGCATCCTCTATACTCCCATTTCGGGAAAAAGATGCCGCGCGAAGAAGCGGAAAGAATTCTCGGGCTCGCTTCAGGGAAGAAGAACCTGCTGTTCTTCGGACTCATCCGCGAGTACAAGGGACTTGACATTCTGCTTGAGGCATTTTCCAGGTTGGACGAAAGCTACCAGCTGATAATTGCCGGGGAGCCATACGGGAGTTTTGAAAAATATCAGAAGATTATAGACTCCATTCCTGACGGAGAGAGAAGAATCTCGAAGAGTCTCCACTACATAAAGGACTCGGAAGTTTCGCTTTACTTTTCCGCGGCCGATCTCACTGTACTCCCCTACCGGAGCGCAACTCAGAGCGGAATCAGTTCTGTTTCCTACCACTTCGAGGTGCCGATGGTCGTAACGGCCGTCGGGGGACTAAAGGAAACAATCGGAGACCGTGGGACGGGCATCGTGGCGCCGGAGGCGACACCTGAGGCAATCCGCGGGGAGATTGTCCGCTATTTCGCGGAACCGGAACTGAAGGAGAAGTTCGTGACGGAAATCAGGAAGGAAAAAGAGCGGCTGTCATGGAAAGGATTTGCGGACAGGCTCATTGAATTTGCAGATAAGCTATCATAGAAAAAAGAGACTCGATATGAATACACGTGGAATATTAGGCATGATGATTCTGTCCGTCGCATTGGCGTCGGTCCCGCCTGCATTCGCGCAGGACAATTATGTAGCGACACCGGTCTCCGTCTCCAAGGAAAAGGTGAAGGTGAACGGGCGTCTGTGCTATTCTCACGTGGTTCTGGAACGACAGACGCTATTTTCAATAAGCAAGGCTTACGGAGTGAGCATCGAGGACATCTACAAATACAATCCGGACGTAAAGGCCAACGGACTCAAGAAGAACTCGATAATCGTCATCCCTATGCCGGAAGAACAGGAGAAGCCATCGAAGGCCGGGAAGAAGGGCAGGAATGAGGAAAGTATGGCAAAGGTAGAGACCGCCCAGACGAGCCTTGCCCAAAAACAGGAGGAGAAGGTCACTGCCACTGCAACGAAGGATGAAAGACAGGAGCCGGAAAAGAAAGCAGAGCCGAAAATCCACATCGTGAAATGGTATGAGACCATAGAAACGATAGCGGCGAAATACGGCGTCGAGGTGTCCGACATCATGAAGGCAAACGGTCTCAAGGACAAGGAACTCAAGTCAAGACAGAAGTTGGTGATTCCGGAAAAGTCTGCAACAGAGGCCCATAATGTGTCTGGCTATGAGCCTGCTCAGTCAGCTGAAGCTAAAGATAGTGAAAAGGATAGGGCTGTTGAAGAGATAGCCACAGAAGTCGATGCAGACAGGGACGCCGATTCCGAGAAGGCAGTGACATTCTCGTCGAAGAAGAAGGTGAATCTTGCCATCGTGATGCCGTTCATGGCAGGGACAGCGAAGCCGAGTTCTTCATCAATCGACTTCTACTGCGGTGCACTACTCGCGGCAAGGGACCTCGGAAATGATGGTACTGACATAAACATCGACGTTTACGATGTGGAGGACCAAAGCAGAAGTATCACGGCAGGCATTGTCTCGGACCTGGACTTCGTCGTAGGTCCTCTCTCCCCGAATGACATCCGTAGGACCTACACCGCCATCGGGAGCGACATTGTCCTCATCTCCCCTCTTGACCCGAAGGGCGTCGAACTCACTGAAGAATATCCTAAGCTCATCCAAGTGCCGACTCCACATGACTTCCAATATGCGGATCTCGCCCAGTGGATTGCAGACGAGTCTAAACCTGGAGACAGGACGATACTCGTCACAGAAAAGGGAGCGAGAAGCAGCGACGCTATGACGAGCCTCGTGAACATGATTGACCTCTCCGGACTCAAATACACCACGGTGTCATACAGCCTGCTAGAAGGACGCGACATCATCGGGAGCCTCAAGAAAGCAACGGAAGAGGGTGCAGAACACACCAACCGGTTCATCATCGCATCGGAAAGCGAGGCATTCGTGAACGATGTGTTCAGAAACATCAGCCTCCTTTCCCGTGAAAACCGCAGGGTGGAGATTTTCTGCCATTCCAAGGTACGCGGATATGACATCGAGGTGGAGAGCCTCCACAACAACGACCTGCACGTGAGCCTCGCCTATTACATAGACTACAACTCTCCGGATGTCATCCGTTTCGTCAAGCAGTATCGTGCCCTGTTCAACACTGAACCGACCCAGTTCAGTTTCCAGGGCTATGACATCGTGAAATATTTCTCCTCCCTCTGCGCCGAATATGGCGACAGCTGGTTCAACGCTCTCGGGAACGTCAAAAAGACTATGCTCCAGACCACCTTCGACTTCCGCGACGGCTCCCGCATCAACGAAGGCGTGAGACGTATCGAATATGAGCCTGACTATCAGATTAAACTAGTTGAATAAAACTCGGTTGAAGCAATTTTAATAAAGTTGCAGGACAACTCGGGGCTGAATAAAAGATGGAGTGCAAGGCGCACAAAGCCCTCGAAACCGGAGCAACCTTGTCGGTTGTGAGGATTTCGAGGGCTTTTGCAACGCGGCAATCCGCTTCTATTCAGCCCCGAGCAGTTCCTTGGCGTTGGCGATGGCAGCGGCTGTGACTGTTGAACCGCTGAGCATACGGGCAAGTTCGAGGACGCGCTCGTCGGAGGTGAGTTTTCGGATGGAGGATGTTGTGCGGCCGTCGGAGGAGGAGACGGCTTTTTCAACAAGATAGTGGGCAGAGCCCTTGGCGGCAACCTGCGGGAGGTGCGTGATGGCGAAGACCTGCATGTCAGCACCCATAGAACATATCATCGAACCCATCTTGTCCGCCACGCTGCCGGAGACTCCGGTGTCAATCTCGTCGAAGATGAGTGTCGGCATAGCCTCAAAGTGAGCCATCTGAGCCTTTAGGCAGAGCATGATTCTGGAAAGTTCACCTCCGGATGCGCAGGACTGCACCGGAATCGGAGCACGTCCCGTGGAACTGAAAAGGAAACGGACATTGTCCCGTCCGAGAGGACCGGGCTTCGCTGCCGGAGAAACGTCCGCGATGAACACGGAAAGCGGCATCTCCAGAGAGCGAATCATAGACTGGAGGTGCTCGGAGAAAGGCGTTGCCGCCTTCTGCCGCGATTCTGTCAAGGCTGCGGCGAGCCTGTCGTTGTTCTTTGACTCGGAAGCGATGTCGGAAGAGAGAGCCGCGAGCTTCTCGTCCATACAGTCCGTGTCAGCGAGCGCTTCGCTGTACTTGTCACGAAGGCTGATGAGCTCAGCCTCGCTCGTGCATCCGAATTTCTGGAACAGCCCGTAGATGAGTGACATCCTCGCTTCCACAGTTTCGAGCCGCTGAGGAGATGCCTCGGATTTTTCCGCAAGAGACGTGACTTCCGAAAGAATGTCATCAAGCTCGAGACGGGAAGATTCAATCCTTTCAGCGAGCGTCCTTGCCGACGGCACAAAGGCTGAAATCTTCTCCAAAGCCTTCACCGACTCCTTTAGCAATGAATCGACTGAAGGAAGTTCCTCATCGCTCGGAGAGAGCGCCTCAGACACGGAATAGAGACTTTCACGGATGGTCTCGGCATTGGCGAGTTCCTTCTGCTCCTGTTCAAGTTCGGCAAGTTCCCCATCCTTCAGTCCGGAAGAGTCAAGTTGGGAGAACTGCGCCATGTTGTAGTCCTTCTCCGCGCGAAGCCTCTCAAGACTTTCTTCCAGACGTCTCTTTTCGGCATTAAGCGAAGAAAGGCGGGAATAGGACTCGGAATACTCGTTGCGCAGGGCAAGATTGCCGGCAAAATTGTCGAGCATGTCCGTCTGGTAGGCGGGATTCTGGAGTTCAAGCGTCCCGTGCTGGGAATGTATGTCAAAAAGACGTGATGTCACACCCACGAGTGTCTGTACCGTCACGGGGCAGTCATTGATGAATGCACGCGAGCGTCCGGAACGTGCGACAACACGCCGCACGATAAGCCCCGCATCGTCCCACTCCGCTCCGGCATCCTCGACAGCGGATTTCAGCCTGCTGTCAACGGACGTGAATTCGGCCTCGACCACACAACTGTCAGCTCCCTCTGAAATCTGGGAAGCATCGGCCTTTCCTCCGGCAAGCAGCGACAGCGCCCCAAGGAGAATTGACTTTCCTGCACCTGTCTGTCCGGATATAATGACAAGACCCTCCGGAAACGTGATGTCCAGAGAGTCTATCAGCACATAATTGTGTATTTCGAGACGATTCAGCATAGCTTGACCATTTTGGGTGCCCCACAGAGCCAGTCAGGAGACTACTCTTCGTCGTGCTTGGCCATCCTGTAGGAAATTTCATTATGCTCGAACTCGTAGATTGCGACAAGGTCCGGCTTCGGCTGTCTTTCGTAATACTTTGAAATCTCAATCTGCTCGCGGTTCTCAAAGACTTCCTCCATAGTGTCCCTTTCATTCTTGAAGTCCTCGAGTTTCTTTGTAAGCTCTTTCTTTTCAGCCGCGGCAATCTGGTTTGCACGCTTTGAAAGAATCACGACAGTCTCGTAGATGTTTCCGGTCGGAGCCGCGAGGTCACAAAGATCGCGCGTAATCGTGTTGGTTGGAATTTTGTTATTTGCCATATCTTGTGTTTATTTTGTTTGTCTTTTTGGTCTATATTTATTTTTTCATCGGTCACATACGCCCGGTATGGTTTTCCAATTATTATATACGTCCAACATATTCCGATGTTTCAAAAATTTTGGGGGACGATTCAATATTTTTTTTGAACTTTGAGAAGAGGATTCTAATTCTTCTTCAGATATTTCTGCGCTTTCGAATGAGGAAATTCGAGACTATGGGCATATTTCGAATCAGGATATTCACTCATAAAGTTGAGATAGTCGTCCATGAACTGGAGATAGCGTTCGCGCTGTTTGGCCTTCACGCTCAACTCCGCATACTTGTAGGAAGACATCGCTATGTAGTAGAGTATGTCCTCGCGGTAGATGTTTTCGGCGTCGTCCTTCAGGACATTCTTCAGAGCCACGCGCGCGGCAAGATAGTCCTCCATACGATAGTAGAGCTTCGCCCCCTCGTACGCCTTGCGGTCAAGGCGATCGTTCAGGTCCTTGATCATCGCTTCGCAGTCCGCAAGATGCCCGTTGTCAGGCTCTTCGCGAAGGTACTCCGTCATTGCGTTCAGTGCGGTGTAGGTCGGGGTCTGATCCAGTTCGTAGCGCAGAGTCGAACGGTAGAGGCAGTCGATGCGCAGGAAACGCGCGTCGGAAGCGAAAGGACTGCGTGGATAGACTTCGAGGAAGCGCTGGAAATTGGTCTCGGCAGTGTAGTAGTCCTTCTGACTATAGTTGCTCAAGCCCCAGTAGTAGCGCACGGTGTCGTCCTTTTCCGTGCCCTCGGTGTACATTGAAAGCGACTCGAACAGAGCGGCGGCCTTGCTGTACTTCTTGTTGTTGAAGTAGTTGAACGCGGCCTCATATTTTGCGTCAACATCGGCGCTGTTCAGAAGAAGCTCATACTGAGACTTGCATGAATTCAGAGACAGGAGAGCGAGTGCGGAAACTGCCGCAAGCTTAACATATATTTTCATAAAATATCAGATTCAAAACATAAAATGACTTATTTCTCTTTCAAGAATTTCTCCGCATCAAGCGCAGCGCGACAGCCAGAAGCTGCGGCGTTTATGGCCTGACGATAGGTAGGATCCTGAACGTCTCCGGCTGCGAACACGCCCTCTACACTTGTTCTGGTGGACTTTCCGTCCGTAATTATGTAGCCGTTCCCGTCGAGCTTCAGCCAAGGTGCAAAGACATCGGAGTTCGGATGATGACCTATTGCGAGGAAAAATCCGTCCACGGCAATGTCAAAAACCTCGCCGTCCTTGCGAAGAAGACGTACTCCCGTGACCCCAAAATCGTCTCCGAGAACTTCCTGCGTGTTGCAGTTCCACAATATCTCAATATTTTCAGTCTCCTGAACACGCCGGCGCATGGCCTCCGAAGCGCGGAGAATATCACGCCTGACAATCATATAGACCTTTTTGCATAACCCCGCAAGGTAACTTGCCTCTTCACAGGCGGTATCTCCTCCTCCTACAACGGCAACAACTTTCTTACGATAAAAGAAGCCGTCACATGTAGCGCAGGCCGACACACCCATTCCGCGATATTTCGTCTCCGACGGCAGGCCGAGGTACTTAGCGGTCGCCCCTGTGGCAACTATCACCGCATCTGCCTCCATCTCAATCGTTCCGTCAACCGTCACTTTGAACGGACGTGACGAGAAATCCACATCCGACACCGTGCCGAAACGTATGTCTGCGCCGAGACGCACTGCCTGGGCACGCATGGTCGCCATCAGTTCCTGCCCGTTGATTCCGTTCTCGAACCCGGGATAGTTCTCGATGTCTGTGGTGGTTGTGAGCTGTCCTCCCGGCTGTGCGCCCTCATAGAGCACCGGTGCAAGGTTGGCACGTGAAGCATATATTGCGGCTGTGTAGCCGGCTGGACCTCCTCCTATTATGAGACATGCTGTCTTTTCCATATCCTTAAATAATTTTCTTCAAATCTGCAAAATTAGCAAATTTCCGCGAAGAAGTCAGATTTATAGTTACAATTCGACTGTTATTTTGCTACAGAAGACAAAAAATCAGCATCGGGGAATAAAAAAACTTGACGAAAAAACATTTTTTTAATAACTTTACGGGATGTTATTGTACTCAAATTCGCGCAATTGCGAAACATATCTTATGAGCCCTCGTGGCGAGAGTAGATAACGTGGTTAGAAAAAAATTGCATTCCAATGACAATGACAGAGGTGAACACACAGAACAACTTTACATCTGTATTAAAGAGATACTCACTCAAGGCCACCCCACAGAGACTTGCAGTACACAAGGCAATGCAGGAATTGGGACATGCGTCGGCCGACATGGTGGCGCAGAAAATAGAAAACGACGGTAACACCAAAATTACCGTCGCTTCTGTATATAACATTCTCTCCGAGTTCGCCAAATTAGGGATTTACCAGCACAGGCTCAGCGCTAACAACAAGATGTTCTTCGACCTCAACACCTTCGACCACGCGCATTTCTACGACATCGAAAACAACACCTTCCGCGACATTTCTGAGGACAAGCTCATCAGCGAGCTTATGGAGAAACTGTCGAAGAAACGGTTCAAAGGCTACAAAGTCGACTACATCGACATCCAAATCGTCGGACATCCGAGCAAAAGACATTTACAAAAAGGGTGAGAAAAAAGCTATTCCCCGCCTTCCTTATCCTTCAATTCAAAAGCCGACTCGATGCTTATTTGAGTATTATTGGAGTTCCAAATCGGTTCAATCAGGCTTTTAACCGGAAAACTGAGATAAAATACCTTGTTTGTCCAATCTTTGTCGGCCTTGTTCTCAGTTGTCACGACCTCTCCGCCGGCATTGTGATAGAGTGTGAATTTCACTGACTGAGAAGTGCTCTCCTTGTCAAAAATGAGATTAAAATCGTGTTCCACATTGCTGTCCTTTTTGACAGGAATGCTCAGGATGAAGGAAACATACCAATTCTTGCCATTGGCTGTCAAGTATTTGTTCATTACATAGACAGAGTCACGATGCTCAGCGATTCCGGGAGCCGCGATGTCTTCTGAACTAAGACAAGGCTTCACATCCACCCCTTGATAGGCATTGAGTTTGATACTCCTCGGAGTTTCCAAATCGAGCAGGTCACAATTGATTGCCACACGTTTGGACTCCACGAGAGTAAATTTCGAGTCTGTTCCGTCCTCGGTGATGACAACTGCCATATCCCCGTCACAATTAAGATTCTTCTGGTCAATTACATCAGCGAATGTAAAAAGTCCGTTGTAGCGAAATTCGCTTTTAAGACACGAACTGAGTGATGCACAAGCAATGAGCGAAAGCGCAATGATTTTTGTAAATTTCATATTTCTGAATTCTTCTGTTTTCCTATTATTATATAAGTAGAGTTTTCCTAACGATAAAGTGCCACGATTTCGCCTTTCGCGACTTTCGCGCCATGGGCGGCGGTGACTGCAACAATTCTGCCATCCGCCGCTGGAATGACCTCCTCGATGCCGTAGTAGGCCTGGACATAGCCGGCAGGCTCCCCTGCCTTGACGAGAGTGCCTTCTGCAGGAGCCGTCGATTTGTCGTCAACATCAATCTGCCAAAGCATCTGACCTTTGACAGGCGACTGGAGCGGCTTCGCATCCGGCCAGCGTTTCAAAAGAGCGTCGATGTCGAACTTAGGCATCTCCACGACAGGCCTCGTCACCACAATCGGAGCCCCCGCCACAGCCTTTCTCGACTCAAGTTCCGCCTCGAAGCGTTCCTTGGCGACTCCCGAGCGGTAATCCCGGTACTGTCTTTCGTGCATTGCAAGTTCGAAGAGTTCCTCGCTGTCCGGTCCCTCGTCCCAGCCCTCGTCCGCCATCATCTGGCGAAACCTCGGAAGTTCGTCCGGGAATGCGTCCTGAGGATTGCCGGTGTAGAACTCCAGCCCTTTTGAAGCAGCGAGCTCAACGATTTCAGGAGCGAGCGGGCCGGGCAGCCGTCCCATCTTTCCGAGAATCATATTCCACGTGTCCTTGTCAATCGAAGACCAGCGCGGCCTGCCCTTGAGGGAGTCGAGCAGGTTCATGAGCGCAGTGTTCTTGACATACTGGCTGAACGGAGTCACAAGCGGAGGATAACCCAGACGAGGCCAGACATATTCCACTTCCTGGAAAAGACGCACCATAAGATTGTCGATGCTCAATTCTGCTTTGCCCTGAGCCCGAAGAGAAGCATTGATTGCAGTCTGAAAGCCCTTGAGGTCGGACATCATGGAGCCCATCATCCCACCCGGGAGCCCGCAGCCGACAAGCAGAGAACTGAGGTGCGAGTTGTTCGGGTCAATCCAGTAGCCGAGAAAGTCATCGATGAACGACTGTGTGAGCGAACGCACCTCCATGTATGCGTCCATATTCAAATCCTTGACTGTGAAACCATCGGCACGCAGCATCTCGCGGACCGTTATCACGTCCGGATGCACTTTTCCCCACGAGAGCGGCTCGACGGCAACGTCCAGATAGTCCGCCCCGGCGCGCGCCACTTCAAGCATCGATGCCGGAGAGAATCCCGGGCCACTATGTCCGTGATACTGAACGATTATGTGTGGATATGCCTTCTTTATCTCACGAGTAAGTTCCGCGAGGATAGTCGGCCGCCCGATTCCGGCCATGTCCTTGAGGCAAATCTCGTCGGCCCCATATTCCACGACCTTGCGGACAACATCCATATAGTATCCAACGGTGTGGACCGGAGAATGGGTGATGCTCAAGGCAACCTGCGAGACCATTCCAGCCTTCTTGGCATATTCAACACTGAGCCTGAGGTTGCGGTGGTCGTTGAGCCCGCAGAACGAACGGGATATGTCAGTGCCCTGTGCCTTCTTCACCTTGTACATAAGTTCACGCACATCGGCCGGCACCGGATTCATCCTCAGGGCATTGAGTCCCCTTTCGAGCATGTGTGTCTGAATTCCGGCCTTTCTGAAAGGCGCCGTCCACTCACGCACAGCCCTGTTCGGATTCTCGCCGAAGAGGAGATTGACCTGTTCGAAAGCCCCGCCGTTGGTCTCGACGCGGTCGAAGCAGCCCATATCGATTATAGGCTGTGCGACCCTCACAAGCTGATCTACCCTCGGAACATATTTTCCCGAAGACTGCCACATATCCCTATAGACAAGGGAGAATTTTATTTCACGTCCCATAACCATTGATTTTCAAAAATAATCATACAAAAATAACATTTTTTTTGCATAACGACGGAATTTGTCTATCTTTGCAGTCCCAAAACAACATGGTGCCCGTAGTTCAGTTGGTTAGAGCGTCAGATTGTGGTTCTGAATGTCGTCGGTTCGAATCCGACCGGGCACCCTGGAAAAACGAAGAGGTTGAGAAAATCACTCAACCTCTTCGTTTTTCTATCCAACCTCTGATATAATTGACAATCTCTTCAATATTTTCTACTCGCCTGTCCACCAACGCTCGATTTCCTCAAGGGACTTGCCGGTCGTTTCCGGGACGAGTTTCCACATGATGAGAAGATATGGAATGCACATCAGGGCAAAGAGGAAGAAGGTGCCGGCAGGGGCGAACGGAGGCACATTGGCAAGAAGCCATGGAGTGAGCTGACCGATAAGGTAGGTGCCGACCCAGAGGGCAAGTCCGGCGATGGACATCGCGATGCCGCGGACATTGTTCGGATACATCTCCGAGAGGAGGACGAAAACGACGGCACTGATGGAAATCGCGCAGCAGAATACATAGAACAAGAAGAACACAAGCATGAAGATGCTGCCGAGCTGCTGCGGGAATATGAAGTAGAAGCCTATCATCAGCAGGGAGAGAATCATGCCGGATACGCCCCAGTAGACCAGATTCTTGCGACCCACCTTGTCGATGATGAGAAGGGCAATGACTGTAGTAACCATATTCACCACACCTACAAGCACCTGAGAGAAGAGCGCGTCTCCAGATGCGAGACCGGCTTCCTTGAAGATTTCCGGGCCATAGTAGAGCACGGCGTTCACGCCCATGAACTGACCGAGTATGGCGATGGCCGAACCGATTAGGACAGCTTTCATGATGCCTGGCGAAAGCAGGGCTTTCCACTCGGACTTTGCCTCGCCGCTGATGGACTCTTCCGTCACGGCCTTCTGACGCTCCGCCTCGTCTGCGGTCACATAGATGCGCTGGAGGACTGCGGTAGCCTCTGCGCCCCTACCACGGACGATGAGCCATCTTGGACTTTCCGGAATCAGAAAAATGATGAAGAAGAACAATAGGGCCGGAATGGTCTCCGAGCCGAGCATGCCGCGCCAGTATTCATCAACGAAAAGCTTGTTGGAGAAGTCTGATGCCAGACGGCATGAAGGATCGGCCGCAGCATTCTCAGCGACTCCGAGAATCCACCAGTTAATCAGGTAGGCGAACAAGAAGCCCATCGTGATGGCAAGCTGATAGAGCGAGACAAGAGTTCCGCGCCTCTGAGCCATCGCCACTTCAGAAATGTACATCGGGGAGACAATTGAGACGACTCCGATGCCCATGCCTCCGATGATGCGGTAGACGACGAGCTGGGTGAACCCGTTGCAGACGGCACAGCCTATCGCGGAAAGGCTGAACATAAACGCGGAGAACAGCATTGCCTTCTTGCGGCCGAAACGGTCGCTGATGATTCCGGCGGAGGCAACTCCAATGATAGAACCAATGAGGGCACAGCCCACATACCAGCCCAGTTGCATCGTGTCGAGTCCGAACTGCTCCGCAACCTTCGTCGTCGTTCCGGAAATCACCGCCGTATCATATCCGAACAGAATCCCTCCGATTGCCGCAACAAACGAAAGGAATATCACATATCCAACATTTTCTTTTTTCATATTCCGAAATATTCTTTATAGCGGTCATACAAATGTCCAGCCTGCAGATACGCGGACTGAGGGGACATAAAATGTGAGAACTCAAAGGTTATGGCCTTGTCGTATCCGCAGCGTGCGGCCGCCTCCAGTTTCATCCGCAGTTTGTCGAACTTGATTGGCAGGAATTGGATAGGCATGTCGCGGTCGAAGGTCTCGGCATTGGTCCAGCACTGCATCCCGTACTTGTCCGCCAACTTCTTGTTCACGGAGAAGAAGGCGTCAAGCTCGTCGTAGTCAATGTGCCCGTCCTGGAATGCGACAGCATCGACGACATCGTGGATTCCGTCAAAAATCTCGTTCCATTCCCTCTCATGGGCTTCCACGGAAACAGCGTCCGCGCGAGTCTTGAGATTGGTCCCCATAACGGCCTTCTTTCCGTCAATCCATGGGGAGATGAATGTCGGAAGCCCGCCGGAAACCTCCTTGCACTGGCGTCCCATTTCGTGGAAAGCATTTATCGCGCCCTTGGTCTTGCGGCTGATTTCGGTACTGATGTACCAGCCTCCGAAGCTGTCGTACTTCTCGCCATACATCTTCCACACCTCGTCAATGACATATTTGTTCGCCTCTATCTCGGTGGACATATCACCCGTGTCCCAGTATTTCCCGGAATCGTACAGTCCGAACCAGAACTTCATCCCGTACTTCTGCGCAAGACGCAGGAACATGTCGATGAGGTCCATCGACGGCATGTAGCAGCCTTTCTTGAGAAGATAGGGAGACGGATAGGTGATGAACTTGCGGTAGCCGGAGCGGATGCAGATCACCGTGTCAATGCCGATGGACTTCATGTACTGAAAGTCCCTGTCCCATTCCTTTTCGCCCCAGTTCTGATGCGGGATGTCGTGGGAAATCTCGTCAAGGAACGTTCCGGTGATACGGAGTCCCTGAGCTTTCGGGACTATGAGACCGCTGCTGCCACTTGCAGCTCCGGCAATCACATCATTCTCGTCCGCACGTCCGCACCCTGTCGGCAAAACCGACGAGACGGCCGCCGCCGAAGCCGCCGCCGCCACAGTTTTCAAAAAACCTCGTCTGTCAGTCATATAATAGTATTATTTCTCTTAGTATCACTTAATGATAATCATTACTTCAAAAAAACGCTGAAATAAAGGGGATGAAGAAAAAGATGGGATGCAAGGCGCGCTGGGGATTTCAACACCGGAGCAACCTCCCGGTTGTGAGGATTTGAAATTCACACGCAACGAAGCAGACCGCTTTTTATTCGCCCCGTCCTATTCGCCCCGTCCACAATCAGCAGCCAGCTGCCACAACTGGTACAACCCCCTCGGCACATGAAAACACCCCTTCCACTTGCCGCCTTTCAAGGTCAGCAGCACTTCACCCCGACGATTCAGGTAGCCGAACCATTCAGGATATTCCTTATCCTTAAAATGTGTCCAAAGATAATCATCCAATTTCAAAAACCAATCAAGGCATTTCTCATTTCCGGTCAACTGATAGCCCTTGAGCATCGCAATTGCCGACTCAATGTGCACCCACCAGAGTTTCTGATCCCATTCAAGCTTCTGCTGAGGAGCGCCCTTGACGTCAAGGAAGTAGAATATTCCGCCGTACTCCTTGTCCCATCCACGTTCTATGACCCGCAGCGAGATTTCAACTAACTTTTCAATCAGGGCCTTGTCTCCACGACGGACACCGAGATTCATCATAAACCACAAAGCCTCAAGGTCGTGCCCCGGGTTTATTTCACGTCCCTCAAAACAATCGAGAGGCTTGCCGTCAAGCGAAGAAACGTTCTCGAGCATACAGCCGAGTTCCGGCCGGTAGAAAACATCCAGAATCTCATGGAGGCAAGTGTCAATGGTCTGTTCGAGAATGTCCTTATCCTCAAGAATGTCCTCAATCTCAAGAGCCATATTGCAGATAATCATCGGAAGAGCAAAATCCTTCATCGGACGGGTCCCCGGATAGGCCTTGCACCACTGTCCCTTAGGATTCGTGCGTCTTTCAAGGATGCGGCTGAACAGCCTGCGGGCAATCTGCGCGTACTCGTCGCTTCCGGTGGCCTTCGCGAGCTGGGCGAATGCCATGCAGGCGAATGTGTTGGAGAATATGTTGTAGGGCTGAACCAAAGGCTGTCCCTCGCGGTTGAGCGAGAAGTAGAAGTCCCAGTTGTCGTCATGACCGTACTTCTTGAGGAACTCGGCTCCCTGAACTGCACATGCAAGCCATTCGGGATTCTTCTCCACTTTGTTGTAAAGCATTGCGAACATCCAGACTTCCCTACCCTGAAGCCAGACGAATTTGTCTGTGTCATAAACGCTTCCGTCACGGTCGAGACAGCTGAAATAGCCGCCAAAAACATTGTCCTGAGAGTGTTCAAGCCAGAAAGGAAGACAATTTTCCCTCAGTTCTTTTTCATAGCGTAAAGCTATCTGTTTAAAATCTACGTTACGCATATCGTGTTTATAATTATTATTTGCTTAACTTGAGCACAAATATATAAATTTTTATTAATAATTCCTTAATTATTTAAAATATTTTCAAATAAAAGAGAAAGAACAATAATATTTCCGAATGTTTGAGTTTGCGAATGAAAATCACTATTTTTGCAGAGAAAAGCGTGCAAAATAAAACTAATCGATTAAATATCAATGAAAACAAAACATCTGATTATACTGCTTGCGGCAAGTTTTCTCTTTGTAGGAGCATCAGTTACTGCATTCGCAAAAGGCAAAACAAAGGTCACAGACGCATCCGATTCAAAAATCACATATATAGGCAGGGTGCTCAAGGAAGGTCCGAATGTTTCTTTCGACTGGTCGGGAGTACAGTGCAGACTGCGTTTCAACGGCACAGGAATCTCGCTCAGATGTTCCGACACAAAAGCCAATTATTATAATGTCTGGATTGACAAGGAAACAGGTTGTGCTCCAGACCTTGTAATCCGAACAGCAGGAAAAGACACAACGATTGTTCTTGCAGAAAAACTCGGCAAGGGAATCCACAACCTCACGCTTCTCAAAAGGACGGAAGGCGAACAGGGAAAGACCACATTCCACAGTTTCGAGACCACAGGAGAACTGCTCCAGGCAGACCCCGTGCGCAAACGCCTGATTGAGTTCGTCGGAGATTCCTACACCTGCGGATATGGCACAGAAAACTCGGTCAAGGACGACCCGTTCAAACCGGAAACAGAAAACTGCAATCTCACATACGCCGCCATCGCATCCAGGTATTTCGACGCTGACTGCATTCTCGTATGCCACTCGGGGCGAGGCATTGCAAGAAACTACGACGATTGGGGAAAAGGCACAGCGAGAACCACTATGCCGGAGAAATATGAATACGTTTTCGACGAGGCAGAAGGCCCCCTTTGCGACAAACCCGAACAGACTCCGGACCTTGTGGTCGTGTATCTTGGAGCCAACGACTTCTCCTGCGGACGGCAACCTTCGATGGAGCTGTTCTGCCAAAACTACCATTTACTTCTGAACAAAATCAAAGCAAGATATGGAAAAGAAACTCCGGTGCTCTGCCTCGCAGCAATGCAGGACAACGGAATCTACGTCTATGTGCGCGAAGCCTGCCTCAGAAGCGGCCTTGAAGGCATTTGGTGCGTAGGAGTCCACAGGGGAATCTACAATGAAGACTCCGACCTTGGCGCCAGCATGCATCCCAACCATGTGGGACAGAAGAAGATGGCATTCAACATAATCCCATACATATCCACCATCACCGGATGGGAAATGAAATAAGTTAATCTATATCAAAAAATCTACAATGACTACTTTTCTCAACAACATAGAGGGCAAGGGTGCCATTATGAAGCAGAAGATTCTCGGGCTTTGTATTAATGACGGAGATTTCAGCATTGCGGAATTCAGCAAGGAACTCAACGCCAGCATTCCTACAGTCACAAGACTCATTGGAGAACTGATTGAGGACGGATTTCTCGAAGACCTCGGAAAGACAGGAACTTCGGGAGGAAGACGTCCGAGCATTTACGGACTCAATCAGGCTGCCGGCTATTTCGTGGGAGTCGATATCCGCAGACACCACGTCAGTATCGCTGTGACCAATTTTAAAGGCAAACTTGTTGACTACAAAGAAGATATTCCTCTTGTGCTGGAAGGGACCGAGGACTCGCTCCGCCACCTGACGGAACTCATAAAGAAAAACACCGCATCGCTTGGAATTGAACAGGAAAAGGTTCTTGCCTATGGCATCAACCTCACCGGACGTGTCAACCACGAGACAGGCTACAGTTTTTCATATTTCATCGGTGAGGACAAACCGCTTTCTCAAGTGCTTGAAAAAGAGCTCGGTGCGCCGGTATTCATCGAGAATGACTCCAGGGCGATGGCTTATGGCGAGTATATCTGCGGAGAGGCGAACAACGAAAAGAATATGCTCTTCATCAACCTCAGTTGGGGGCTTGGAATGGGAATGGTGCTCGACGGCAAACTTTCCTACGGCAAATCCGGATTCTCCGGTGAAATCGGACACTTCCCTATGCTCGACAACGGCAAAATCTGTCAGTGCGGCAAAATCGGATGTCTCGAAACGGGAGCATCAGGCTCGGCTCTCCACAGGATTTTCGTCGAAAAAATCAAGGAAGGAAAGGCGTCATCCATATCCTCCAGATTTGAGAATCCCGAGGATATAGGCATAGACGACATTGTGGAGGCTCTTATGGAAGAGGATGTGCTCGCTATCGAATGTGTCGAGGAAATCGGTTCTGTGCTGGGTCAGGCAATTGCCGGTCTGATTAATATCTTCAATCCCGAACTGGTGGTGATTGGAGGAAGACTCGCCATTGCGAAAGACTACCTTATGTTGCCGATTAAGAGCGCTATCAACCGCCACTCACTCATTATCGTGAGCAAGGACACAAGCATCAAGTTCTCAAAACTCGGGAAGAAAGGCGGTCCTGTCGGAGCTTGTATGCTCTCACGCAGCCGACTGCTCGGACTCCTTTAGAAAACACAACACTCAATATGAAAAAAATCTGTATTCCGGCAGTAATAATCGCAACATTGATGTTTCTGCCCGGTTTTGCCTTTGCACAGAAACTGTCTCCCAAAGAAATCAAAGACGGCACCGCCTATTATGACGGGGCGGAACTGCCTCTTTTCGGAAAAGCTTTTGAGGGTGACTGCGCAAACGGACGCTACAGAAGGCTTCCCGCAAGACTCGAAGGTGGTTGCAGAGGCGCACTCTGGTATCTCGGACAGGAAAGCGCAGGACTCTATCTCCGTTTCAGGAGCGACTCCCCTTTTGTCAAGGCGCATTGGGTCTCCACTTTCGACAACAGGATGAACCACATGACCGACACGGGAGTAAAAGGCCTTGACCTCTATTTTCTGCACGATGGGAAATGGAGATTTGCCGGCAGCGGAAGACCGAAGGGGAAAGAAAATGAAGCGACAATAGTTGCGAATATGGACAGGGAGGAAAGGGAATATATGCTCTATCTTTCTCTGTATGACGGAATTGACCAGATAGAAATCGGAATCGACGAAAACTCAGGCATCGGACTCCCCCAAATCGACAGTCCTCGAAGCGGAAGTCCGATTGTGATGTATGGCACCAGCATTCTTCAGGGCGGCTGCGCTTCCAGGCCGGCAATGGCACACACGTCCATCATCTCAAGGGCACTCGACCGCGAAGTGGTGAATCTCGGATTTAGCGGAAACGCCCTCCTGGATATGGAAATCGCCGAGCTGATGGCAGAGGTGGAATCCCCTTCACTCTATGTGCTTGACTATGTCCCAAATGCATCTGCAAAGGCAATTGCCGAAAAGGGCGAAGAGTTTTTCCGCATCCTTCGCAAAGCTCATCCGAAAACTCCTGTAATCTTTGTCGAAGATCCGCTTTTCACCCACTCAATTGTGGACAATCGCATCCGGGAAGAAATCACGCGAAAGAACGCCGCGCAGAAAGAACTTTTTGAAAGGCTGCGTCGCCAAGGGGAGAAACTCATCTATTATGTCCCTGCCGACAATCTCATCGGAAACGACGGGGAGGCGACAGTCGACGGAATACATTTCACCGACCTCGGAATGGAACGTTATGCCAGGGTGATGCTGCCGGTGATGAAAAAAGCCCTGCGCAAGCACTGACATAAGACTTGCGCAGGACTTCTGTATAATTCAGACACACTCTATTCTTCCACCTCTCGTCCGTGAAGGTCTATTTTCACTTTGTGGAAAGGGTCTTCAGTTCTGTCAATCTGTGCGGCCTTAAGAATGATTGACGGGTCATCCGGAGCAAACCAGGTTTGGTTTGACCAATCAACGTTACGCCCCACGCCCCGGATGAGGCCTGTCGCCCCGATTCTCTGGATTGCCTCAAAGTTTTCGTCCCCGGGTTTGAGGTCAAGATATGGCATTATGTAGGCTCCGGATGCAAGCAGAACATCCTGCACCTCTCTCACCGGCACATCCCGGACTTTTTCGCCCTTTTCCACGGCAAGAGCAGCCAATACGCCGGCCGCCTGACCAATCTGCATCACCACCGGCTGAAGCCTTGTGGAACCGTTCATTATGTTAGTCACCGAAATTGATTTCTCCGCCACAATAAGGTCGTCCACAACTTTGGGAATGAGAGAGCCCATCGGGACATTGAAGGAAGGAATCGGATAGAAGTGCAACTCGGGGAGATTATCACAGTCCGGATTGCGATAGTGGTGGTGGTCGATAGGATAGTCCCCGACCGCTATTCCCGTGCGGTAGAGCGGCTCATCACTGTCAAAGGGCTTTGCGGCGTGGTCTACGGTGAACGTCACCTCACCCTCTATCCTGCGGGCTTCACGATGATAAGGGATGAACGGAAATCCGTCAGAGGTTGGAAACTCATCATCGGCGATTCCAAGATTCTTGAATCCGAGTTCGGTCTGGATGTAGTAGAGGAAGCATCTTGTGATGTCCTTTGCCTTTTCGTAGGCAAAACTGCGTTCCTCTGGGCTCATCTCAATGACATTGGCATAGTAGTCGTTGCCGTCAATCGGCCAGTTGAGCATATATTTCTTTCCTCCAGGCAAACGGCCATAGTCAATCATTTCCTGCGGAGACCAGAGTATCCTCCCGTAGCTTGCCACCGTGCTGCGAGGTCCCTTGCAACTGTTGACGAAGATGTCCGCATCGTAGCCCTCGGGACGCGCGATGGTCATATCCGCATCCGGTCCGTAGTCCTTAAGTATGGCAACGTATGTCATATCCTGAACTATGTCGTTTGCCTTTTCAGGAGCGATGTCCTCACCCGTTTCGCCTCGTGAATCCATTCCCACACGATATTTCACCCCACAGGCTGCGGCAACATCGCCAAGTTCCGACGCATCAATCAAGACCTTTGTCCTCACCGTCAGTTTGTCGCCACCCTCAGAGCCGGATTTTTCAAAATGGACCGTCCATCCGTCGTCCGTCTTCTCTGCTCCCCCGAAAGCATATCCGTGCCTCAAACCAAGGTTTTTCTCTTCGGAGGCCATCTTGTGGAAGATTTCGTTTCCGACGTGAGGCTCGAAAAGTATGTTGCTGACCCATCCGCTCTTAAGAGCTTCATATCCGCCGTAGTGCGCGGCAAGACGGTCGCAGAATTCGCCGAAAATGCCACTTCGCATATTGTAGTTGCCGTCTATGGCGCTTACTCCAGCCGCCGTGAGCATTCCGCCGAGCCAAGGACATTCTTCAATAATAAGACTCTTGGCCCCGCAGCGTGCGGCCTGAATCCCAGCTGCGACGCCACTCGCTCCCCCTCCTACAACAAGCACCCCGATGGACTCGAAAGCCTCAGAAAAGACATTGCCGAAACGGTCGGTCACTCGAACTTCGCGGCTCTTCGCATCAACGGACATCGGAGCCCTGAACAGGTTTTGCGTGAGAACCGCGCAAACCCAACCCCTTTTGAGCGAAGACGGATCATGGTAGACTTCAGACGCATAAGGGTCCTTGCCCTCGAAACGCTTCATATCGCAGACTTTCACCCCGTCCTCGAAATACTCGACCTTCCAATGAGGGTCATAATCCCAGACATTGGCAACCGCCTCGCCCGGAAACGACTCCGCATCCCAATAGACTTTCATCTGGCAGTTCTCCCCGGTATCGCAGCCGGCAAAACGCCATTTGACATCTGTCCCGTTGAAGTTGTAGATTTTATATCCTGCCGGACCCCCGTCCACACAGACAGGACCGCACCACCAGGCGCCTCCCAGCGAAGTCACATTGTGCTCCATCAGATTCTCCGCAATGATTTCGTTGTTCCCCGTGTGCGTGTGACCGGAAAGAATCAACGCGTCGTAAGGAGCAAGAATGTCGTAAACAGCCTTACGATTGCACATCACATCCGCTATATGGCTGAAATTGAAATTATATCCTGTCCTGTCCCATTCACGCAAAGTCGTCGGGATGTGCAGAGAGACGACCACCTTTTTGTCCTTTCCGACATAAGAGAGATCCTTTTCCATCCAAGAGAGCTGCTGCTCAGTGAGATAGCCTATGTAATACCAGTCCTTTCCGACATAGAAATTGTCGTTGAGAACAATGTAGTGAACCTTTCCGACGTTAAAAGAATAATATGACGGTCCGTACATTTTTTCATAATCGCGCGTGGACCCCTCGAAAGACCGGCCGTAGTTGGTCATATCGTGATTGCCCATCACATTGCGCCATTCGATGCCGGTGCTGTCCATTATGCTGTTGTACTCCGGATAGAGGGAGTGGTTCCAGCCGACGATGTCACCAAGGCACAGACCGAATGTATATGCCTGAGTCGAAATCTTGTCGTAGCTGTTTTTGAGCGCGGCGGCATTGTGCCTGAGCGATGGGAACTCATCCGCATCGCTGATTTGAGGGTCGGCGATTACAACGAGATTGTGACGGCTGTCATCGCGTGGGTTTTTCCTCAAAGCGAAATCATAGCGTTTTCTGCCGTCTTCGATGCTCTGCCAGTAACAGTCATCCCCGCCACGCAGCGATGAAATATAGCCCGAAGGGGTTGAAATGAATACAAAGCGTGCCTGTGGAGCCTGTTCAAAATGGAAACGCCCCTTCGAATCCGTCAGCACAGTCGAGAAACCGTCCGAAACAACAACGCCTGCCACTCCTTTTCCGTCGCACTGTACACTTCCTTTAACAGGCTTCGCATATGACACGCACACCAGCATCAGGGAAACAATCGTCAAAATTATTCTTTTCATAAAAGAGTTTTTAAAATTTTTTACACATTATTTCACGAAAGTTACGAATTTTTAATAATATACGAAATTTATTCTTTATTTTTGCCCCCATGCCACGCGCAATTGATAACAAGCACGAACCTGGCCCATATATAAGCACTAAGTAATCGTTAAAAAAAACAAAGAAATGGACACTGAAAAGACTGTTGTGAAATCCGGAAGAATCGCTGCCATTGATATCCTCCGCTGCCTCGCCATCATCGGGATGACATTCAGCGCCAACGAAGGGTTCTTCTCCGACCTTCCCGGGTGGATGTTTCACGCACAGACACCGCCTCCGACCTACGACTTCAACCCGAACAATCCCGGACTGACCTGGGTAGACCTCGTATTTCCGTTTTTCCTTCTGTCAATGGGAGCTGCACTGCCGTTTTCCCTGCGAAAGAAACTCTCAAAGGGAGAAAGCAAGGCGGCCGTCTGCGGTGGGCTCGTGAAAAGATGGCTGACGCTCACGGCATTCGCACTTGTGCTCGGCAACGCCTACAGAGTGGGGAGCGGAGTGCAACCGCAATGGGCGCAGTCTCTGCTCAGGATGTTCGTGTGGGCAGCGCTCTGCCTCGCGCTGATGAGAGTGAATTCGGAGAAAAGATGGGTTCATATTGCCATCAATGTCTCCGGAGTGGTCCTGATTGTCGTTTGTGCTGTCCTGCTGAAGTTCGTGTTCGGGGTTCCGCTCACGACTGACAATGACATCATAATTATGATTCTCGCTGTGGCCTCGCTCTTAGGAGGGCTTCTTTGGCTTCTCACAAAAGACAGCATTGCGCTTCGTTGGCTGTGCCTTGCGCTTGTCGTGGCACTGAAAGCCGTTTCTTCGTATGCCCCACAGGCACTCTCGTTCATTCCGGCCGTGCCTCCGGTTGCAGGATGGGCATTCCAATGGTCTTTCCTACAGTACCTCATCCCTGTCCTCGCCGGCTCCATCGTCGGAGACATTATCCTCGGCTACGTCAGGACTCCGGAAAGAAACGGGGCTCTTGAAGAGAATATGTGGCTTCCGGCATCACTCATTGCAGTTTCTGCCGTCATCGTCCAACTATGGGGGCTCTACACGCGAAACATACTCGCAGATTTGCTCCTGTCCGTCGCCCTTGCCGGAATATTTCTCGCCGTCACCAGAAAAGTAACAAAGTCCGTATGGGCCCGCATCGGCTACATCGGGTTCATATTCCTCGTTTCAGGAGTGCTGTTCGACCCTCTTGACGGCGGCATAACAAAGGACTACTGCAATCTCTCCTACCTCTTCACGACATCCGGAATGGGCATACTCGTCGTCTCCGCCCTGCTTTGCTGTGAACTAAACGCCGGACTCCGCTGCCGTTTCCTATCATCCGTGGGGCAGAACCCGATGGTCGCCTACACTGTGACCGGATTTGTCGTAGGTCCGGTCCTGACGCTCACCGGAGCGATGTCGCTGCTTGAAAACCTGAGCCTCGGCTCCCCGTTCTGGGGCGTCGCGAAAGGAGCGGTCCTCACCCTCCTGATGATGCTCTGCACCTGGCTCTGCACAAAAGTCAAAATCTTCTGGCGCAGCTGATTTGACATATTTCCGTGTCTACTTTTCGGAGTTGGTACAAGGAAATAAAAAACTATTGTCTGACCTCCCAATGCCCAGTCTTGTCACTTCCAACATAATAGATGAGATTCATGTCACGCAATACGTATAAGTCACGTCTGATGGTCTTTTCTGAAACACCAAACAGTGTTGCTAAATTGTGGACATTTACTTGGACATTTACTTGGTCGTTTACTTGGACATTTACCGTGCCACTTTTTATTATCTCATATATTCTACGTTGTCTATCTGTGAGTTCTGTATTGTTCACTTGGGCATTTACCATGCCATTCTCTTGAACAGTACTTGGGCGGTCAAACTCCTTTTCTGTTGTCCACTCCGCCATCAATGTAGTTTTTAGGATGAATGCATCAGTGTGGAATGATGGGATGACGCAACCTTTTGTTTCCAACTCATTGCAGATACGATCAATGCCCTCGCCAAACTCCTTGACATACTTGTATGCCTTGAGGTACTGGGCTATCTTGGGATTGCGAGAGAAATGAGTGTGGCGAATATTGTCTGGCCGCACCAGTCCTGGCAAATTTCCTGGAGTCTCGAAGACTATACGGTCATCGAACATCTTTATCTGTATCTCCGTTCCCTTGATGTTATATGCTCTGTGGCAGCAACTATTAACCACCATCTCCTGT
>SAMEA104315422__coassemble_182_pt1 | contig 38241 bp, 21 predicted proteins | sample SAMEA104315422__metabat2_high_PE_007 | metagenome-assembled genome bin SAMEA104315422 (sample SAMEA104315422) | gut metagenome | biome: Monkey gut; feature: monkey-associated habitat; material: faeces | place: China | collected 2013 | reverse complement strand
TCGGGATGTAGCGCAGTTGGTAGCGCACTACGTTCGGGACGTAGGGGTCGGGCGTTCGAGTCGCCTCATCCCGACAGAGGACATCAAAAGTCAAACGACTAATGGTGTCCTTGTTTTTTTACAGAGACCAAGGCGCAAGAGCACCACTTCCCCTACGAGGGGACTGGAGGGGTCGAAATAAAGAGAGCCGCAGGGCAAATGCGGCTCTCTGACGGACGGAAAAGAAGTTATCCTAACTATCGCTTATTTGTGCGATAATGGGATTTCACATAAGTTCTCTTGTTATTGACATTTCTAAAATGTCCTCTGACAAGAATCTTTTTGTGTGGGACCTTTTCAGACTGTGTCTCAAGGCGTTCTCCCTCGCTTAAATAAATTGTGATACGAATCATATTCTTATGATTTAAAACTAAGTTTGGAAACGAGGAGTGGCCTGAATACAGTACATCGTCCGTATTAAACAAAAAATACAGAGCAGATTTTCTGTTGAAGAAAATCATACTCTGTATTTAATTCATTTCAGCGAGGGAGACTTGCCCTCTCCCAAACTTAATTTCGTATCACTTTGCAAATGTAAGTAAAGTTAATTTAAAACGAAAAACTTTTATAACTTTTCTACATTAAAAGTGCTGAGACGTCTTGGCCAGCTGCTATGGCGTTGCGGATCTGAGTCGATGAGACTGTAACTAGCGGCATGTCAATGAGTCGGATGAGGTAGAGGGGATTCTCGTGCAGGAGGTCGTCGCGTATGGCGACAGTGTCGAAACCATCGCGGGGAAAAACCACGACCCCATATTCTTGCAATATTCGTCTCCAATCTTTCCATCGGCGAAAGTCCGCAATCTGGTCACCGCCTACGGTCAAAGTGAAGCTGTCTGATGGGTTCTCCTTCTTCAGCGCATCCAGCGTGTTTATCGTATAATTGGGCGAGGGCAGCCGGAACTCAATATCCGAAACGACAATCTTGCCGCCCAGTTCCGGATGACGCTCAATCGCTGCCCGTGCCGCATCCAGTCGCGCCTGGGCATCAATAGCCGTAGCGCTGTCCTTCAGCGGATTCTTCGGCGACACGACCAGCAGCACACGATCGTACAAATCCGCAAGTCTCCTCATGATTGCGAGGTGACCGATGTGCAGCGGATTGAATGACCCGGAATAAACAGCTATTTCCATAAATATCAGAGAATCAACTATAATGACAGCTTGGCAGCCAATGATTGAGGAGCAAGGCTTGCGATGAAGATAAAACCGCAGCAACCTTATGGCCGTGAGGGTTTTATCTGGGAGCGTAACGCGGCAGACGCTGTCCTTATTTTTCTTTGCCCAGGAAATCGTCAACCAACTTCTCTGCATCCGCATACGCCTTCTGCAGATCGTCGTTCACGATGATGTGGTCGAACCTGTCCGCGTATGTCATTTCCTCCGCAGCTTTTGCAACGCGGCGCTCTATCGCCTCCGGAGAGTCCGTAGCGCGACCCACAAGCCTCTGGCGCAGAACCTCCACCGACGGCGCCTGGATGAATACGGACAGCGCCCGGTCTCCGAAATATTTCTTGAGGTTGACCCCTCCCTTCACGTCAACGTCGAAAATAATTGCGTCTCCGTTGTCCCAAATGCGCTCCACTTCGGACTTTAGAGTTCCGTAGAATGAGCCTGGGTAGACTTCCTCATATTCAACGAATTCGTCGTCGGCAATCCTCTTTCTGAACTCGTCGGCACTGATGAACCAGTAGGCCACGCCGTTCTTCTCGTCTCCGCGTGGTGCCCGTGAGGCTGCTGAAACAGAGAACTTGAGCTCCGGATGAAGCTTGAGTATATGGCTGACTATAGTGCTTTTGCCCGAACCTGACGGGGCTGAGAAAATGACTGCTTTACGATTATCCATAATATTTATAGTGTTGTCTTTCGTTGCTGATTGCGGCTATCGAAATTTATCATATCGCTCCCGACTGCCAATCTGACATATCCATACATTTTCGTATGGTTTTTGTATTCCGTTTTTATAGTTCGGCAAAATTAACTATTTTTGCCGAGATTTTTTGAAGCTTCGTGGAATAATATAATTCTTATATAATTTTATAATTATGGTATCTTACAAGGAACTCGGTCTTGTGAACACCCGTGAGATGTTCGCGAAGGCCATCAAGGGAGGATATGCAATCCCTGCATTCAACTTTAACAATATGGAGCAGCTCCAGGCCATTATCCAGGCCTCTGCCGAGACAAAGTCACCTGTGATTCTTCAGGTTTCAAAGGGTGCACGCAACTATGCTAACCAGACCCTTCTCCGCTATATGGCAGAGGGTGCTGTTGAGTATGCGAAGGAACTCGGATGGGAGCATCCGCAGATTGTCCTCCACCTCGACCACGGCGATTCATTCGAGCTCTGCAAGAGCTGCGTTGACATGGGCTTCTCTTCAGTGATGATCGACGGCTCATCTCTTCCTTACGAGGACAACATCGCCCTCACGAAGAAGGTTGTCGAGTATGCTCACAAATATGACGTGACCGTTGAGGCTGAGCTCGGCGTTCTCGCAGGTGTTGAGGATGAGGTTGCTGCAGAGGAGTCTCACTACACCAAACCAGAGGAAGTCATTGACTTTGCAACCCGCACAGGCTGCGACTCTCTCGCAATCTCAATCGGAACTTCACACGGTGCCTACAAGTTCAAGCCTGAGCAGTGCACCCGCGACCCGAAGACCGGCCGTCTTGTTCCGCCGCCTCTCGCATTCGACGTTCTCCACGAGATTGAGAAGAAACTTCCTGGTTTCCCTATCGTTCTCCACGGCTCATCTTCAGTTCCGCAGGAGTATGTTGACATCATCAACGCAAACGGCGGCAAACTTCCTGATGCAGTCGGCATTCCAGAGGAGCAGCTCCGCGAGGCATCAAAGAGCGCTGTCTGCAAGATCAACATCGACTCAGACTCTCGTCTCGCAATGACCGCAGCAATCCGCAAGGTCTTCAACGAGAAGCCGGGTGAGTTCGATCCACGCAAGTACCTCGGACCTGCACGTGACGAGATGAAGAAGCTCTACGAGCACAAGATTGTTGATGTGCTTGGTTCAAACGGCAAGGCTGAGTAATTAGGAGGGGCGCATAAAAGGCGGTCTGCATCGTTGGAGACGCCTTGCATCCCCTCTCTCTAAGTTTTATATTGGAGACCGACTTCAAGTGAGCCGGTCTCTTTTATTATGTATGTATTTCTGTCTTTGAGGGCGGTAGAATGGCGTTTGTACAAAATTGAACCATTTTCGGATAATAAGTATATGCGGGTTTGGCCATTTTTCTGGAAATTTGCAAGCGATACAATAGATGCGCGTTACCGCGAAACGGAAAATTAAGTTAATAACCAAACCACTTATTATATGTTTTCAAGCAGATATTCAAATGTTTTGAGACGTGGCTGTCTGATGATGATTTTGCTCATCGGAAGTTTGTCGGCCGCTCTTGCTCAGGACAGCGCCGGTTTGAGAGTAATCGGTAATGTCACGGATGAAAAGGGCGAGCCTCTTGTCGCAGCTACTGTCTATGCCAAAAACAACAAATCCGTAAATGCCATCACGGATCTTGACGGCAATTATTCCATCGTTGTTCCCGACAAATGGACGGTGCTCGTTTTCGATTTTGTCGGCTATGTCACAAAGGAGGAAACTGTCGGCGAACGCAAGGTAATCAATGTTGAACTTGTGGAGGACATCGGGCAGCTGGATGACGCTGTCGTTGTCGCCTACGGTACGCAGAAGAAGGAATCTGTCGTCGCGTCAATCACTTCGATTGAACCGTCAGCCCTCAAGGTCTCGACATCGCGTTCATTGACCAACAACCTTGCGGGAAACGTTGCCGGTGTGCTTGCCATACAGCGCTCCGGAGAGCCTGGCTATGACAATTCTACTTTCTGGATTCGCGGTATTTCCACTTTCCAGGGAGTTGGCGGAGACCCGCTCGTGCTTGTCGATGGAATCGAGAGAAGCCTCGATACTATTGATGCGGAAGAAATAGCTTCGTTCTCCGTCCTCAAGGATGCGGCAGCGAGTGCCGTGTATGGAGTTCGCGGTGCAAACGGAGTCATCCTCATCAACACCAAGCGCGGTGAGGCCGGAAAGCCGAAAGTTACAATCAAGGCAGAGTTCGCCGGCACACAGCCTGTCAAGCTCCCGTCATATATCGGTGCGGCCGACTATATGCAGCTTCTTGATGACGTCCTTGTGGACACCGGCTCGCTTCCGATGTACACGGACCAGATTGCCAAGACAAGGGCTGGCTATGACCCGGACATCTATCCTGACGTGAACTGGATTCAGGCAATCTCCAAGAACTGGGCGGACAATCAGCGCGTCACAGCCGAAATCAGCGGCGGTAACGAGAGGGTTATCTACTCTATGGTCTGCGCATTCTACAATGAAGACGGAATCCTTACGCACGACAAGTCAAAGGAATGGGACCCGTCGATAAAGCTCCAGCGCTACAATGTCAGAAGCAACGTTGACATAAAGCTGACCAACACTACCAAACTCCGCATCAACATCGGAGGTTACATGCAGGAGCGCAACTCCACTCCTGACAGCGTGAGCGAAATCTTCAACCGTGCCTTCAGGGCGGTTCCTTTCAAATTCCCGGTTCAATACTCTACAGGCGAAATTGCCGGAACGGAGGAGTCGAATGTCTGGGCTATGGCCACACAGCGCGGATACAACAGGACGACTGCCAGCAAGATTGAGACGCTCGTGACTCTTGAACAGGATCTCAAGTTCCTCACGGAAGGTCTCAAGGTCAGGGCATCATTCTCCTTTGACCGCTATTCGACCGGAACCGTGAGTCGTACGATGAATCCTACCATCTACAACCCCGCATCCGGACGTAACGAGGACGGCTCTCTCATTCTCACGGTGAAATCAAACGGTAGCAACACGCTCGGTCATTCGTCTTCCGGAACTTTCGGAAACAAGAGCGTCTATCTTGAGGCCGCTGCCACATACGACAGGACATTCAATCGCAAGCATGCCGTTTCCGGTCTCCTCCTCTTTAACAGACGAAACTATGACAACGGAGGAAAGCTTCCGTACAGAAACCAGGGTCTTGCAGGAAGGGCATCATACACCTATGCCAACAGATATGTTGCCGAGTTCAACTTCGGCTACAACGGTTCGGAGAACTTCGCTCCGGGCAAGAGATACGGTTTCTTCCCTTCAGGAGCTCTCGGATGGGTCATTTCAGAGGAACCGTTCATGGCCGGTGCCAAGCACGTCCTTTCAAAGTTGAAGCTGCGTGCGTCATACGGACAGACCGGTAACGCTTCCCTTGACGGACGTCGTTTCGCCTACCTTTCAACCATCACGGACGACTGGAATACGCTCAGCGAGTACAGGTGGGGCTATGAGTCCAATTACAACAAGAACGGTATGGCAGAGGGTGACTTCGCCGTTCCGGACCTTACTTGGGAGAAGGTGAACAAGGCTGACGTCGGCTTTGAAATCGGCCTTTTGGACGGGGTCGCAGACTTCCAGGTGGACTTCTTCGACGAGCGCAGAAACAACATCTTCATGGAGAGGACTTCCATTCCGATGACCGCCGGATTTATCAAGTCTCCTTGGCAGAACTTCGGACGTGTGAAGAACCAGGGTGTTGACCTTTCCCTTAACATCAGAAAGCAGTTCGGACGTGATTTCTTCATTAGCGCGATGGGAACCTTTACATACGCGCACAATACAATTCTCGAAATGGACGAGCCGGCTGCAGTGGTTGGAACCAACAGGGCAGAGACCGGACATCCGGTGGGACAGCTCTTCGGATACGTCGACGAGGGACTCTATACCTACGATGATTTCGTGGATGTCGAGAATGGAATACTCCGTCCTGACCTTCCGACCGTCACGCTTGTGTCAAAGGTTCGTCCTGGCGATATAAAGTATAAGGATGTAAACGGGGACGGAAAGATTGATGTCTATGACAAATCACCTATCGGCGGTACAAAGAACCCGGAGATGGTGTATGGTTTCGGATTCACGTTCTCTTGGAAGGACCTCGACATCTCGGCTCTCTTCCAGGGAGTTGGCAAGACTTGGAACATCCTTTCCGGAAACATCATTCCTGCATCCAACAAGGGTACTACCTATAACATTTTCACGAACTACACAGACCGTTGGACGGAAGATAATCCGAGTCAGAACGTATTCTATCCGCGTCTTGACTATGGCGTGAATGCGAACAACAGTCAGGCGTCCACATGGTGGCTCAAGGATATGAGTTTCCTCAGACTCAAGAACATCGAAATCGGATATTCGCTTCCGAAGAAGTTTGCCGAGAGGTCTTTCATTTCCAGCGCGAGAGTCTACCTGCGCGGAACCAATCTGCTTACTTTCTCGAAGTTCAAGCTCTGGGATCCGGAACTCGCCTCTAACACTGGCGCGGCCTATCCGGTTATGAAATCAATTTCAGCGGGTCTCGAATTCAAATTCTAAAATCATTTCGTGATGAAAAATCTTAAATTATCATATTTGATTGCAGGTCTCATCGCCATTTTCTCGGCTGTCTCCTGTGACTACCTTGACAAACAGCCTGATGACCAGTTGGATCTCGAAACTGCATTCGAGAACAGGACCAACCTTGAGCGCTGGCTTGCCTACATCTACAACGGCATACCGACATTCTACCACTATGACGGGGCCATTGCCATTGCCGATGACCTCACACCCCCTGTCGGCTGGGAGTCGCAGGGCTTCAAGGCTATTCTCTATCAGAACGGTAACTTTACCCCGGCACAGGGTGGTATCATCAGCTATTGGAAGGAATTCTCAAAGAGGATTCGCTCTGCCTACATCTTTATCGAGAATGCCCACCCGCTTTTTGATGTCTCAGCCAAGGAGATAGAGTGGATGAAGGCCGAGTGCCGTTTCTTCATCGCATACTATCATGCAATGCTTGTGACGACCTACGGCGCGGTGCCGATGATTACGGGCCCGGCTCAGGGAACCAATGCTTCAGACATGCAACTCAAGCAAGCTCCTTTTTATGAGGTCGTTGACTGGGTGGCTCAAGAACTGAAGGAGACTTCCGAGATTCTTCCGGCTTCATACGAGGAGGCAAACAAGTATGGTCGTGCCACATCCGTGATGTGCCTTGCCGTTCGTGCCCGTCTGCTCACCTTTGCCGCCAGCCCGCTTGTGAACGGCAATCCTGACCTTGCCGGTATGGTCAACTGTGACGGAACACCGCTTTTCTCGACGGAGTTTGATCCTGAGAGGTGGAGAGTGGCAGCCGATGCCAACATGGAAGTCATCGAGGCCGCCAAGGAGAACGGTTATGAGCTTTATGTCGAGAGACTTGACAATGGCAGCGTTGACCCGTACATGTCCTATATGAACGCGGTTCTCATGCGTTGGGATCAGGGAAATCATGAAGTCATATTCCCGAAAACATACGACAGGCAGTGCAACCCTCGAAGCATGGGTGGCGCAGGTGCCATCGGCGTGACTCAAAACCTTGTGGACGCCTTCTTTATGAGCAACGGTCTTGTTCCTATCACCGGATACGGCGCGAACGGACAGCCAATCATCAATCCGGCATCCGGTTACACCGAGACCGGTTATTCAACCGCAGACTACAAGGATGACACGAAATACTTCTATGCCGAGCAGGGTGCTGTTGAGGGCCAGAAGACCAATCACGTGATAACGACCAAAGGCACCTACAACATGTACTGCAACCGTGAGCCGAGATTCTACATTTCAGTTCTCTACAACGAGCAGTATCATTGGGGCAAGGACAAGCACAAGTCCTCCAACAAATACACCGACTTCTTCTCGGGCGGACAGGACGGAGGACCGAGCCACGATGCTCCTACAGCGGGCTACCTCGTGAGGAAGATGGTGGATCCGTCGGCCATTCCGAGCGACGGCTCCGGAAAGTTCAAGACACGTCATGGCGCAATCTACCGCCTCGCTGAGGCCTATCTTTCATACGCCGAGTGCTTGAATGAATACAGCATCGCGAAGGGAACGTATGATGCAAACAAGAACGAGATTCTTTCCTATGTGAATAAAATCAGGGAGCGTGCAGGCATCCCTCAGTATGGCACGGGTGTCGATTCTGACGGTGTCGAGATGATTGTTCCGCCAACCGACGGCGAGACTCTCCGCGACCTCATTCACAGAGAAAGGCGTGTCGAACTCAACTGCGAGGCCGGCAACCGTTTCGATGACCTCCGCCGCTGGAAAGAGGCTGCAACAGTTCTTAACGGACCTTTCTACGGAATGGATTCGCGTGCGACGAAGTCCAACAGGGACGATTACTACAAGAGAACTCAGTACCAGACCCGTCGCTTCATCAGCTATTGGTGGCCGATTCCTCAGGAAGACATTGACAAGAACGTAAATCTCCGTCAATTCCCTGAATGGTAGGCACTAACGATAAAAAGAGTATTCGATATGAAAAACAGACATATATTATTCGCGGCAGCCGGTCTCCTTTCGTTGGCTGCCTGTGACAAGGGCGGATTTCAGGGCCCGGACAGAAGTATGTACGATGTTGTCGAGACCATGACACTCGAAGCCTCAGCTCAGGAGGTTGTCCTTGATGCGGAGGAGGTGGATAAAGTTGCCTTGACACTCACGTGGACTCCGGCAAGAGAAATGCCTGACGACTATCTGGTGACATACGTTACCTTCCTCGATGTTGAAGGAAATGACTTCAGCAATGCTGTTCGTCAGGTAGTTGACGATGGTGTGTTCACCAAGGAATACACGACTCAGGAACTGCAGAATCTTCTCGTGGAGAAGTGGAACAAGAACTATTCGCGTGCGGTGAACATGCAGTTCAAGGTCATTGCAAAATGGGAAGGCGGAGAAAAATATGTGATGCCTGAGGTAAGGACCGTTGATTTCAGTGTCCGTCCTTTCCGACCGCTCACCTTTGATGCTGACCGTATATTCCTTTCCGGCGATGCAATGACCGGCACGACACGAAAGCCTATGGGCAAGACCCCGGAAAGCGACTACATCTATGCCGAGGAAGTCTACCTCCGCGCAGGGGAAATGACCATTCCTATCGAGTATCAGGGAATGACTTCCTACATCTGCCCTGCGGATGGAAGCGTTGAAGTTCCGGATAATGATCAGGTTGATTCAAAGCCGGCCGGCACGCAGTACAACGCTGTCGTCAAGGAGCTTAAGGCCGATGCAACTCTTCCTGCATGGAATATTCCTGTCGAGGGCTACTGGAGAGTCATAATCGACATCGAGAACAAGACCGTCAAGTTCTTCTCTCCGAAGAACAGACTTGAACCGCTGACTGTCGAGTTTGCTTATGAGGGAAGGGATCCTGCATCATGGATTCTGACAAAGACCCTGCTGGCAGGCAACTACTATATAAATTCGATGACAGGCTGGGACAGCTGGAAAGGCAAGGCATTCCCGTTTGTGGTGTCGAAGGTTGACCCTATGATTCTCATCTGGTCAGGTGCGTCGTTCAACATGACGGATGCGCTCTGCGTCAAGGTCGCTCAGGGACCTGCCGAGGTTGACAATATCAGGGCTGGAGAAGGAACAGGCGGAGAAGATCCTGTCAAGAACGGGGCCGGAATGAAGTTTATTTCAAAGGTTATGGCATTTGTGCCGGCATCTGAACCGGGTGTGGCTGCAACAGCCGACATGGAACTCAAGATGGGCGAATGGATGAACACGGTTACTGTTGTCAGCAACAGAAAGTGGAAGCCGGCTTCCACAGTGAAGATCAGTCGAATCACTATTGACGCAAGAAACAATAAGATTCGTTTTGACTGATATGAATATCTCCATTAAAGAAACACTTCTTGTCTTGGCGATTGCCGCTGTTTCTGCCTGCGCTTGCGCGAAGGGGGAAAAGCCTTCCGGAAATGGTGGGAATGGCGGCGAGATTGCTGGCAACACAACTGTCAAGATAAGCCCTGACAGGAAGACTGTTCTGAAGAATCCGCTCAATGGTTGGGTCATGTATGTTTCCGGTACGGCGGACCCGTCCTATTTCGACACGAAAATCTATGTTTCGGAACTTGGAAAGGAAGTCTATGTAAGGGATTACGCCTCTGCTTGTTACATCAGGACAGGCTGGAAGAACCTCAATCCGGCAAAGGGGAAGTATGCCTGGGACGACCCGACGAGCAGCATCTACAAACTGGTCAAGCGCGCGGAAGAGCTTGAACTTCCGATAGCGTTCCGCGTCGTGGTGGACGGCAGAGATCAGAGGGAGAATACACCGCAGTTTGTCTTTGACGACGGGGCTGAATATTGGCTGTCTGACAGCAAGTATCCTGACCGCAAGACTCCGCTTGCCGTGGATCCGATTTGGAGAAAACACTACGAGACATTCGTGAAGGCATTCGCGGAACGTTTCAACGACCCGAAGAAAACAGCGTTCATAGATGCTTACGGGCTGGGAAAATGGGGCGAAGGCCATAATGTCTGCTACGAGCAGAACAATGCCGTGTCGGACAAGACATCGGAGTACAAGGCCGGGACGATGCAGTGGATAACTAAGCTGTATGCGGACAACTTCACCAAGGTTCCGCTCGTCATCAACTACCATCGCCAGATTGGGCATCCTGTCAGCGAAGGCAAGAACCCTCAGCCGGACAGCGAGAGAGTGCTCCAGATTGCACTTGACAACGGATACTGTCTGCGTTCCGATGCAATCGGGATGAACAATCAGGACTGGGGCTACAACGACTGGGAGAAAGCCTACGCGAAGAAATGGGCCTACAAGGTGCCCATACTCATGGAAGGCGGCTACATCGTCTCCAGCCATTCGTATTGGAACGATCCTGCAGGCTACCGCAAGGGGCATCCGGAAGATGTCCGTGCAGGCGAATTCAACTCATCTATGGAGGCGAAGGTCAACACAATGGATTTCCGTGTGGGAGACGAGACGAAGTCCTGGTTCGAAAATGCCTTTGAGTATGTGGAACGTTTTGTCGCGGAGGGTGGTTACAGGCTCTATCCGACTTCTGTCTCCTTCCCTTCACAGGTCAAGTTCGGTGACAGGGTGACCGTCGGTCACAGCTGGGCTAACCTCGGATGGGGATATTGTCCTGTCAATCTTCCACAGTGGAACTATAAGTACAAGGCTGCCGTTGCTCTCCTTGACAGCAAAAACAAACCGGTCAAGGTTTTTGTGGAAGCCGATGCTGACTTGTCAAAATGGCTTAAAGGAGAGATTTCTTCCTATAAGACCGAGGTCGAAATCAAGGGCGTTGCAGTCGGAGCATACACTTGGGCAGTAGGCATCGTCGACACGACGCAGGACAATGCCATAGGCATACGCCCGGCAGCGACAGCCAAGAGTGTGACGGAAGACGGATGGGTGCGTGCCGGTGCGGTGACCGTGTCCGCAAGATAATTTGAACATAAATAATTACAAATAAAACTAATATGAAAAGAATTCTTATTGGATTTATATCATTGATGCAAGAAACAATAGAATTCGTTTTGAATAGGATGTTTGGCAAAATAAAGAAAGTATTGTTCGCACAGGCTGTGCTTGCATTCACCACGGTGTTTGCACCCGGCACTGCCTGTGCCAAAATTGACCCGTATGCGGGCCTCTCAATGGAATTGTCCGAAGTTCCGGCGTCTCTTTCAGTCGGAGAAACTGCTGAGATTACAGCCACGTTGGTCGGAGACAAGTCTTCGGATGTTTCGGCTACATACAAGTGGAAATCTCTTAATCCTACCGTCCTTTCGCTCAAGGAAGACGGCAACAGGGCTGTGCTGAAGGCCGAAAAGGGCGGCAAGGCAACTGTGCTGGTCTATATCGCCGAATGTGAGAGCGTCAAGGCAAAGGCTATCGTGGAGGTCAAGGAAGAAGGCGACGGCATTCTCCGAATCCTTGCAATAGGCAACAGTTTTTCTCAGGATGCCGTTGAACAGTATCTATATGAACTTTTTGCCGCTTCCGGCAAAAAAGTTATCATCGGCAACCTCTACATCGGAGGATGCAGCCTTGAGAGACACTACAACAATATCAACAATGATGCGGCCGCATACGAATACCGCAAGATTGTGGATGGTCAGAAGACGAATGTTAAGGGGGTGAAGATTTCGACTGTTCTTGCCGAGGAACCGTGGGACTACATCAGCCTTCAGCAGGCAAGTGGTTTCTCCGGCAAGTATGAGACATGCTCTCCGTATCTCCCGGAGATTCTGAACTACGTCCGCGCGCGTTCAAAGTATGATGTGAAACTCATCTGGCACTCGACCTGGGCCTATGCGGCGAATTCGACGCATTCTGATTTCCCGAAGTATAACAGCAATCAGATGACCATGTTCAACGCCATCGTTGACGTGGCGCAGAAGGTTATGGACAACAGTTCATATTCCTTTGACCTGCTTGTTCCTTCCGGCACCGCGATTCAGAATGGACGGACATCTTCTCTTGGAGACACCTTCAACCGCGACGGCTACCATCTTGAAGTCACTTACGGAAGATACACGGCTGCATGCACATGGTTTGAAGCCATTTCCGGGAAGAATGTGGAGGAAACCTCATACGTGCCGTCTTCTATGAATGAGGTTAAGGCGAAAATCGCCCGCTCGGCAGCGCATAATGCGGTCTGCAAGCCTTACGTGGTGACGGATATGTCCAAATAATACAGCTTAAATGACAAAAATGAAAACACTCAAACGTTCTTTTGCCCTTCTCTTTTCCGTCATGTCTCTGTCAGTTTCAGGGGCTTTCGCTCAGGGACTTTATCTTGACAGCACATCTCCTGTGGGGAAGAATGCCTCAGAGATTGACGAACGTGCGTGGAACCTTGTGTCGCAGATGACGCTTGAGGAAAAGTGCGACTACATCGGCGAACTCACTTCTTTCGTGATTCGTCCCGTTGAACGTCTCGGCATACCTCAGCTTCTCATGGCAGATGGTCCACAGGGAATACGCAATATACGGCGTCAGAACACCGTCAGTACGCTCTATCCATGCGGGGTACTCACTGCAGCGACATGGAATCGCGAACTTGCCGACAAGCTCGGTCATGGGCTCGGACAGGACGCCAGGGCGAGGGGAATCTCTTTTCTTCTCGGTCCGGGCGTGAACATCTATAGGGCACCGCTCTGTGGAAGAAATTTCGAGTATTTCGGCGAAGATCCGTACCTCACATCCGAGATAGCTGCCAATTACATCATTGGCGTGCAGCATGAGGGGGTGATTGCCACGGTGAAGCATTTCGCTGCAAACAATCAGGAATGGAGCCGCCACCATACAAGCTCCGATGTCGATGAGCGCACGCTCCATGAGGTCTACTTCCCCGCATTCAGAAAGGCCGTGCAGGAGGCGCATGTCGGAGCCGTGATGGACAGCTACAACCCTATTTTCGGGGTTCACGCCTCGGAGCATGGCTGGATGAATATTGAAGTGCTCCGCAATATGTGGGGCTTCGACGGAATACTCATGTCGGACTGGACTTCGGTCTATTCATCGTCGGGCGCAGCAAACGGAGGTCTTGACCTTGAATGCCCTAAAGGAGTGTACTTTACGGCAGAGAAGCTTGTCCCGCTCGTGAAGGCCGGAATTGTCAGCGAGGAGACTATCGACACCAAAGTATATCATATTCTCCATACTCTCAACCGTTTCGGACTTCTTGACAAGGACATCAAGGACAGCAGCATTCCTCTCGACAATCCGGACAGCGATGCACTTTCGCTCGAAATTGCGAGGGAGGGAATCGTCATGCTCGAAAACCGTGGGAACGAACTTCCGTTCAGGAAGAAAGACCGCGTGCTCGTGCTCGGCCCTAACGCTTTCAACACTCCGACCGGAGGCGGAAGCGGATTCGTGCAGCCGTTCCACAGCGTTTCGGTTGCGGATGGTCTAAGCAAGGCATTGGGAGAAAAACATGTAACTTTCCTCCCGGACAGCCTCCTGTTTGCCGGCATGTCTGCGGACTCGGTCAAGGCCGGTGCCGTGAATGCGGATGTTCTTGCGGCAGCTCTGAAAAAGGCCGACAGGGTGGTTTATTGCGCCGGATTCAACAGCAAAATTGAGGGCGAGGGCTTTGACCGTCCGTTTGCGCTTCCGGCGGCACAGAGACGAGTGATTAATGAAATTGCCGCCGCGCACGCTCATCTTACAGTCGTGCTCAATGCCGGCGGTGGAGTCAACTTCAATGGTTGGAGCGAGGGCGCGGAGGCCGTGCTGCTTGCATGGTATCCGGGGCAGAGGGGCGGAGACGCCATTGCGGAAGTGCTCTCAGGCAAGGTTTCTCCAAGCGGAAAACTTCCGATAAGCATTGAGAACCGCTGGGAGGATAACCCTGTGCATGGTAGCTACCACGAGAATACTCCGGTCTTCACGCAGAACACAAAGACAAAGAGAATCGAATACAGGGAGGGCATTTTCTATGGCTACAAAGGATATGAAAAAAACGGAACACCTGTTCGCTATCCTTTCGGTTATGGCCTGTCCTACAGCAAGTTCGACTATTCTGACCTCTGCGTTGAGAAACTTGGCCCCGACAGTCTGACGGTTTCCTTCATAGTGGCGAACACAGGAAAGTGCGATGCTTCGGAAATTTCTCAAGTCTATGTCAGCGACCTTTCATGCTCGGTGCCGCGTCCAGTCAAGGAACTCAAGGGATTCTGTAAGAATTTCATTAAAAAGGGCGGCAGGACCAGAGTCGAGATTACGCTCGGTAAGGACGCTTTCTCGTTCTATGACGTGAAGAGCAAATCTTTCGTCGTCGAGCCGGGAATGTTTGAAATTCTTGTTGGCGCCTCGTCTGCGGACATCCGTTTGAGGCAGAACGTGCAGATAGGCGCTGATGAATATCGGACAATCGCGATCGAACCGGACAGAACATCGGTCATAAGGAACCCGCTCACCGGATGGGTGATGTATCTCGGACGTGGGTGGAGCAAGGATTTTGGAACAGAGGTCGGCTATGACAGCTGGCCGGCGGGTCCGGACGGGCAGATGAAAGTCCGCGTGTCGGACTACTGCGGCACCGCCTACATCCGCACCAGCTGGTCTTCGATGGAGCCGGAAGAGGGAAAATATTTCTGGAACGACCCGGATTCCCGTCTTAATGGGCTGCTGGACGAAGTTCGCCACCGTGGAATGAGACTCGCGTTCCGCATCGTCGTTGACGGGCGCGACCAGGGACAGAACACACCGAAATATGTGATTGACGCTGGCGCAAAGTGCTTCACAAGCAAGGTCGGCAGACGGGAAGTCTACACACCCTACCCGGACGACAAGGTGTTTCAGGAAAAATATGAAAAGTTCCTCACTGCATTCGCTCAGAGGTTCAACTCTTCTGATGAGATTGATTTCATCGATGCCTACGGACTTGGAAAATGGGGCGAGGCCCATTCGATGAGATATATGGATGAGGCGAACAAGATTCCTGTATATGAATGGATTACAGACCTCTATGCACGTCTGTTCACGAACATTCCGCTTGTTATGAACTATCATCGGGTGCTCGCCGCACAGACCATCGACGGATGGGAGAACGCACCGAATCCTGACACGGAGAAGCTTCTTGCTTCCGCGATTTCGAAGGGCTACAGCCTCCGTCACGATGCGTTCGGAATGACAGGCTACTATATGGACTGGGAAAAGGAATATGCCGCAAGGTGGCGCTACCGTCTGCCGATTATTTTCGAGGGAGGCTGGATTACCGGGGCGCATCACCGCTATTGGAAGGATCCTAGCGGGAAGTACCGCGAGGGACATCCGGAAGACGTGCGCAGGGGAGAGATGGAGATTGCGGAGGAGACCCATGTGAATATGATGGATTTCCGCGTGGGCAACGAGACGGAAAGCTGGTTCCAGAACTATGATCTCGTTCAGAGGTTTGTCAGCGAGGGAGGTTATAGGCTCTATCCTTCGTCGGTGACCGTCCCTACAACCGCAGAATCGGGAGAAACCGTTTGCCTCTCTCACGTCTGGGAAAACCTCGGCTGGGGCTACTGTCCGAACAACATCCGTCAGTGGCACTACCGCTACAAGCCGGCATTCGCGCTTCTCGACTCTGAAGGGAAAGTCGTCCGGACATTCGTTGACCGGCAGTCAGAGCCGTCCGAGTGGATTAAGGGGAAACCTGGGGCGCACAGTTTCAGCGCCGACCTAAAGGGAATCGCTCCGGGCGAGTACACCTGGGTAATCGGAATTGCCGATACGATGCGCGGCAACCGTCATGGCCTGAACATCGCCGTTGACAAGACTCGGCTGACGGAAGACGGTTGGCTGAGGCTGGGGAAAGTGACAGTAAAGTAAAAAGTTGCTACGGCAAGACAATACAAAAAATAATAACCAAACATTTTTAACACATGGAAGTATCTATGATACAGGAAATTTCAAATCGGGGGGGGGAATATACAAGTCCGTCCCTTCAGCTCATGGAAGTGAGCGCTGAGTCAGGCTTCGCGGCGAGTGGCGAAAAAACAGGAATATACGCAAATCCCTATCTTGACGGCGAGACATTTTAAAGGAGGAAGGACCATGAAACGTTTAGCAATATCATTTCTTGCGGCGGCCGCACTTGTCGGCTGCGCAAAACTCGGTCTTGAGACAGTTGAAAGCACACCGTCAGAAGAGCAGGCACCATTTGTCCTTTATGTGAGCACATCGTCAGAGGCACAGCAGCCTTCCGAGACAAAGACGTCGTTTAATGAGAAAACATACGAGGTAACTTGGTCTGACAATGACGCTCTTGCCGTGACAATCGGCGGCAAGTTGTATAAGTTCACAAAGGTTAAGGGGAAGGAAAATGCGTTCAGCTGCGATAAGTTTACTCCGGAGGATGGCGTGGAGTATGAATATGACATACTCTATCCCTATTCTGAAAACGGGCAGTTCGCGACATCGGGATATGCCAAGACTCCTATGCACGGAACCGCCAAGGCTGTCGGCAGTGCCTCTCCGAATGTCGGGCTCGACCAGCTTACATGTGTCATCAAGGTGACAGTCAAGAATGAAAATGCTGTAGGAACAGCAAAGCTTACTACACTTCGTATTGAAAGTCCTGACGGAGTAATACTTGGCGGACAGCATACTGTCAAAGGAGGACCGGTGAAGGGTGATACATTTACCGAACTTAAAAACCAGGACAAAAAAGTTACCGCCGGGAAATCTATGGACATATGCCTTCAGTGCGCTCCGTTCACGGCAACGGCAGGGTCAAGGCTTCTTATAAAATATACGGTTGACGGGACGGATTACACAGAAACCAAAACTTTCTCTACGGATGTGAAATTCGCTGCCGGCAGGGTTAACAGAACTTCAATTTCGTGCGGAGAGGCCCAGTATTTTATTGATGGAACAGTGTTGACTGGTGGGGCGAAGTTGATGTCAAAGACTCCGGAGAGTGATTGTGTCTATGCCGAGGAGGTTTATCTTCGTGCAGGGAAAATGTCTATACCTGTCAAATACAAGGGAGTGACATCATACATCTGCCCGGCTGACGGAAGTGTCGAGATCCCTGATAATGACCGGGTTGACTCAAAACCGGCTGGAACTCTCTATAATGCCGTAGTCAAGGAATCGACAGAGGGCTCTGAACTTCCTGTATGGAACATTCCTGTCGAGGGCTACTGGAGGATTATAATCGACACGAAGGAAAATACCGTCAAGTTCTTCTCGCCGAAGAACAGGCTTGAACCGTTGACTGTCGAGTTCGCTTATGAGGGAAGGAATCCTGCATCATGGATTCTGACAAAGACCCTGCTGGCCGGCAACTACTATCTCAATTCGATGACAGGCTGGGACAGCTGGAAAGGCAAGGCATTCCCGTTTGTGGTGTCGAAGGTTGACCCTATGATTCTCATTTGGTCGGGTACGTCGTTCAACGTGTGGGAGGCGTTCTGCATCAAGGTTGCTCAGCATCGTGCAGATTTGGATGAGATAAGGGCTGGTGATGGAACTGGTGGTAATAACCCATATAAAGATACAGGCGTAACTGAGGACGATAAAAATAAGGATGACATAACAACAACTTTTGTTTCCAAGGTGGCTGCATTTGTCCCGGCTTCTGCACCTGGAGTTGCCTCATCTATTGATATGGAGTTCAAGATGGGCGAATGGATGAATACAGCTCTGGTTGTCAGCAACAGGAAATGGAAACTGGCATCCACCGTCAAAATCAGCAAAATCACCATCGACGCGAGAAACAATAAGATCCGTTTCGACTGATTAACATAATTCTATAGGTTATAATGAATTTCTCTATTAAAGACACAATTCTTCTTTTTGCTCTCACCTCGCTGTTCCTTGCTGCAGTTTCCTGCGGCAAGGAACAGCCGGGCGGTGGCGAACCGGAAGTTGTGGGCGTGACCGTCAACTTCGCTCCGGACAGGAACACCGTGTTCCCTAACCCACTGTGCGGATGGGTGCTCTATGCTGGGTTGGGGAACGACTTGAGCGACTTCTGGGAGAGATATGACAATATGCCGTCCTCTGTCGGAACGGTCAGGGCAACTGACTATGCAAAGACGCTGCTTGTCCGCACGACATGGGGACAGCTGAATCCGGAAGACGGAGTCTACATCTGGCAGAAAGACTGCAACACCGTCTATGCCCAGCGCTACAAAAAGCTTGTCGCCGAGGCCCACAGACGCAATATGCGCATCGGCTATGGCTTTGCCATCGACAGCCGTGACAAGCACGAGTTCTGCACGCCTCTCTACGTCCGAGACAAATACGGAGCGCAGGGCTATGCCACACGCACTGGTTCAATGGACGTCTGGTCGCCATATCCCGACGACCCGGCGTTTCAGAAGTGCTACGAGAAGTTCATCCACGACTTTGCCGAACATATCAATAACCCCGACTCCACTGAATTCGTCCACGGTGTCGGCATCGGCAAATGGGGCGAGTACCATTCCTGCATCTACTCCACCGGCGACGAAACCCCGAAGAAGGCCGTCTTTGAGTGGGTTACCTCCTTGTTTGCAAAGGAGTTTACCAAGATTCCGATTTTTATCAACTACCACAAGGCCGTAGGGTCAACCAGCGGAGATAAACTCAGTCCGGACTCCGAGGGCATGATTGACTCCGCCGTGAAGAAGGGCTTCGGGATAGGCAGCGGTGCGTTCGGAATGAAGACCTACTACGGCACATGGGAGAAGAGCATTGCCGCCAAATATCGCTATCAGGTGCCACTCATCGCCGAGGGCGGATGGGTAAAGGCCTCTCACGGTGATGCACCGATGCGCTGGGACACTGAGAAGTACAAAGACTGGGCGGATGTCCGCAAGGGCGAGTTTGACCAGGCACGCGAGGCATGTGCCAGCATGATGGACCTGCGCTACAACGACAATCTTGAAGTGAGCGAGGCTTGGTCGTGGTTCAATGAGGCCTACGACTATCTTGTTCAGTTCATACAGGACGGCAACTATCGTGTCTATCCCTCCAGGGTGATTGCCCCGCAAGAGGTGACACTAGGTGAAAAGGTTGCGGTTCTTCACCGCTGGGCAAACCTCGGCTATGCTTACTGCCCGACCAACTTTCGCCCGTTCCTGAACAAGTACAAGGTGGCGTTCGCCCTGCTTGACAAATCTTCGGAAAAGCCGGTGAAAATCTTCTACGACGAGCAGGCTCAGCCTCACGACTGGCTGAAAGGAAAGCCGAAGCAGTATAGCTTCACGTTCACAGTCGATGGCGTCCCTGTCGGGGAATATGTCTGGGCGACAGGAATCGTCGATGACGCTTCCGCAGAAAAGAAAATAGGCATATATTCGTCCGCGAAGGGCGACTACACCAAAGATGGTTGGCTAAAGATTGCCAACGTCACGGTTCGATAGTTCGATACGGGTAGTGTCGGTATGTGAAATTTTGATTATTTTTGTAATCTGAATACACTGACTGATAATGAAGTATAGAATAATTGCCGCTGTCGCTTTTTTCCTGCTGTCATTGCCTCTTTGGGCCATTGACGGCAGGAATTACCGTTTCCATCAGATGTCTGAGACCTCCTATTACGGCGGCATCAACAGTGTCGCCAAGGACAGCGTCGGGCGTGTCTGGTTCAGCGGAACGGATGCCCTCTATATGTTCAACGGCAGTTCATTCGAGAGCAAGGCGGTGAGCGGAACGAGACCGGGGCTTCAGGTGGATTACCGGGCGATAGTACCGGACCTGGAAAGGCGGCTCTATGTCGCGACGAACTGCGGCCTTTATGGCTTCGATTATCTCTCGGAGACCATGCGTCTGCTTTGCGAGGGGGATGTCGGGGCGATTGACACTGACCGGACAGGACGCGTGTGGATGATTCTTGACGATGTCGTGGTGCGTTATGAGGGAGAGGGGAATGTCAGGAAATATCCTTTGCCGGACGATGTGCGCCGCTCGCCTTTTTCGCTCTCGCTCCTGTGTTCTGGAAACGGAGTGTACGTCGGGGCATACGGACATCTGTTTACCCTTGACGGTGACACCGGAGCCTATTCAGATTTTACGGATGTCGGAAACGACAACTCCATAATATCAGACGTCATCGAGACGGAGGACTATGTCTATGTCCTGACGCTTCGTGACGGACTTTTTGAGTGTGACCGGACCGGACATATCTTCCGTACATTCAAGCTGCCTGACGGCTACGACCGTTCCAGCACGGCAAAGAAACTCTACCGCGACTCCGACGGAATAATCTGGGTCGCGACGCAGTCCGGTCTGCTTCTCGTCGATCCGGCGGATGGTGAGACAGCCCTTCTGACTTTTGACCTTGCCGACCCGCTTTCCATTCCGAACAATTCCGTCTGGTCAATCTATCCTGACCCGGACGGCGGTGTGTGGGTGGGCACATACGGCGGAAAACTTGCCTATCAGTCTTTTTCTGACAATGACATACGTCACATAGCCCCGATTCCCGGAGGCCTTCCTCATCCTATTGTGAGTGCCTTTGCTGAGGACAGGCTCGGAAATCTTTGGATTGGCACTGAGGGCGGAGGTGTCTGCTGCCGTTCCTCACGGGACGGGAGCTTCTCCTACTACAGTCAGGAAAACGGCTGCCTGAACTCGAATATGGTCAAGCGGATTTTTTGCGAAGGGGACGGTGTCTATGTCTCGACATTCAACGGAGGACTCACGCGCATAGATGTGCGTACCGGCATTGCGAAGGACCTGCATGTGCTCAACCCTTCTTCCGGACAGCCGCTTTCTGTCTATGACTTCCTTCGGGAGGGAAACTCCGGATGGTGGCTCTCGGATCCTGACGCCGAACTTATGTTCTGGAATATGGCTTCCGGAAAGGTCGAGAATGTGATATTTCACGACTTGGACGGGAAAAAGATGCGTATGCGTGTTGAGGCTATGTTCCACGACGTGTCAGGCAATCTCTGGCTTGTGACTCATTCTGGAGCCTATGTGGTTGATGTGAGAACCCGCTCCATAACTGGACGGTATACTATAGAAAGCGGTGTGTGGTCAGCTGACAACCTGTGCTCATGGTGCAGGACTTCCGATTCTGAACTGTGGTTCGGAACTCGTGGTGCCGGAGTCAACAGGCTAAGTCCGGACGGACGCTATGTGAACTACAACAGTTCTCCGGACGGAAGTTTTACCGGACGCACTGTGTTCGGCATCGTTGAAGACCGCGCCACAGGGAATGTGTGGTTCAGCACCGATGCCGGTCTCTACACCTACAGCCGTGCTTGTGGAGAAATCGAGAAGGCCGGAATCGATGTTCCTAACAGTTGCGGTTCCTGGTACATCCGCTCCTGCTTTGCTTCTTCAACCGGCAAGCTGCTCTTCGGCGGAACAAACGGCTACCTTGTGTTCAATCCTTCCCACCTCAATCTCAATCGTCAGAAACCTCGTGTCTGGTTCACGGAGCTGAAAGTCAATAACATGGCAGTGGTCCCATCATCCAGGGGCTCTGCGTTGAAACAGTCCGTCTCAACTCTTGACGGTCACTCCGACCGTGTCCACATAATCCGTCTCGCCCACAACCAGAACGATTTTGAGGTCGGGTTCTCGTCCAACAGTTACCTCGATCCGGAGAGAAACGCCTATGCCTACAGAATGTCAGGCGTGACCGATGAGTGGACGGTTTTGCCTCCAGGACAGCATTATGTACGTTTCGTGAACCTCTCGCCGGGAAGATACAAACTGCAGCTGAAGACGGCCAACAATGACGGCCTCTGGGGAGACCACGTCAGTTCGCTCGCATTCCGCGTGAAGCCATCGCCGCTGGCATCGCCTTGGGCACTTACGCTGTATCTTCTGATTTTCATTGCCGCGCTTGTCTGGCTGTGGAACTGGACGACCAGACGAAAGATGCTGGAGCAGAGCCTTGAGATGGAGAAGGAGAGGGAGCGCAGCCTTCAGGAACTGACGAAGGCGAGGATGGACTTCTTTACAAAAATCTCCCACGACCTCAAGACCCCTCTAACCCTCGTGATAGACCCGCTGAAACAACTTGAGAAGACAATTCCGGAGGATGCCCCGAACAGAAAATATGTAGACACGATAGGCCGTAATGTCGGAAGGATACAGAGGATGATAGGAGACCTGCTGAAATTCAGACAGATAGAGACTCTGAAACTTCCGCTGAAACTGGAGAGCGGCGACATCGTGAAGTTCGTTGACAGCATATTCTCGCTCTTTGAATTCTGCGCGTCCGAGCGGCACATAGAGACCGAATTCATTACATACACTGACAGCTACATCACGCGCTTCGACTATGATTCCATCGAAAAGGTTTTCACCAACCTCATTTCCAATGCCGTGAAGTACACCACGGAAAATGGTTATGTGAGCGTAAAGATTGCCCGTTCCTCGGCTCCGGATGGTGTGGAAATGGTGCCTGACGGCTCCGAGTGGCTGTCATTCACCGTGACCAACAGCGGCTCGGAAATCCCTCCGGAGAAGTTTGACAGCATATTCGAGCCCTTCAACAATGCCGGAAAGACACGTTCGGAATTCGAGAGCCACACCGGTCTCGGGCTTGCAATCGTGAGGGAACTCGTGGGAGACATGAAGGGGAAGATTTCAGTCTCGTCGGCAGATGCGACAGTGTCTTTTTCTGTTATCCTGCCTTTCGTGCCGTGTCCCGACGGAATGGTGGACGAGGCTGCGGTGGAGTCCGGCGGCACGACATACGAATATGCCTCCTCCGAGATTGACAATATGATTTCCGACATATATGAACGTGATATCGTTGGCGAGAAACATGAACGTAAGCCATACGATGTCCTTGTCATAGAGGATGATTCCTCGCTGCGCAACTATCTGGAACAGAGACTGTCGAAGTCATATAACGTCTATACGGCAATGACAGGGGACGACGGAATTGCCAAAGTGGAGAAGATAATGCCGCACATTGTAGTCACTGACCTCTTCATGCCGGGGGCAGACGGTTTCGAGGTGTGCCGGAGCATACGTTCCGACATAAAGACGTCGCATATTCCGATAATAATGCTTTCGGCCGCGGGAGAGAACAAAAATGCGAAGATTGACGCATTCGAGAACGGGGCGACGGTGTTTATGGACAAACCGGTGGACATCGATGTGCTGCTTAAGCAGATAGATAATCTCATAAAGAGGCAGGCTCTGCTGAAGAACCTCTACAGCAAGAAATATGTCGCCGAGCCGTCGAAATTGACGATTTCATCGATGGATGACGAACTGATGAGAAAGGCGGTGTCATTCATTGAGCAGAATATGGAAAATGAGTATTATGGGGTTGACGATTTCGTGTCGGACATGGCTATAGGGCGCACGCGCCTCTACCAGAAGATTACAGACCTTACGGGGATGTCAATCAAGGAGTTCATACTCGATATACGCCTCAAGCGCGCCGGACAGCTGCTGAGGGAATCGGAATATACGGTGGCCGAGATTTCGACGATGACAGGATTCGCTAACCCGAAATATTTCAGCGTATGTTTCAAGCGGCACTTCGGACAGACACCGACGGAGTTCAAGGCCGCAAAGACCGGCGTCGTGCAGGAGATAAATAAAACTGATAATCGTTGATGAGAATATGAAAGGATATATGAGGATAGTTGTGCTGGCTGCTCTTTTCTGTGTCTCGGCATTTGCTCGAGGAAATGGCAGAACCGGTGCAGATGAGACTGAGTTCGTGCTTGTCGAGGCAGAAAGTTTCGTGCAGAAGGGCGGATGGTGTGTCGATCAGCAATTTATGGATCAGATGGGTTCTCCCTATCTGATTGCACACGGAATGGGAGTTCCGGTGGAGGACGCGACAACCTCTGTGCAGCTGAAAAAGGGCCTCTGGAATGTCTGGGTGCGAACCTACAACTGGACGTCTCCATGGACTGACAAGGAAGGTCCGGGTGCGTTTTCTCTTTCTGTGGGCGGAAAGGCCCTGAAGACCGTCCTCGGCACGACGGGCAGCGAATGGGGCTGGCAGCATGCCGGGGCCGTGAGAGTCCGAGGCGGGAAAACTGAGATACGCCTTCATGACCTTACCGGATTTGACGGTCGCTGCGATGCTGTGCTGCTTGTCTCCGGAGGCGCCTTGCCGAAACTCCCGGCATCGGGAGAGAGATTGGCCGAGTTCAGAAAGGGGCTTTCCGGCGCGGTTGCACCTGTTCGGGAGAAGTTTGACTTTGTCGTCGTGGGAGGCGGCATCGCCGGAATGTGTGCTGCCGTGGCTGCCGCGAGAAACGGACTGAAAGTGGCCTTGGTCAACGACCGTCCTGTGCTCGGCGGCAACAACAGCTCTGAGGTCCGCGTGCATCTTGGCGGAAGCGTGGAGGTCGGTCCAAACGAGGGCCTCGGGCGGATGATCCGCGAGTTCGGACACACGAAGAAAGGCAACGCCGGCCCTGCATCCAATTATGAGGACGGCAAGAAACAGAAGTTTATTGACGCGGAGGAGAATGTGCGGCTCTTCGCCCCATATCATGCGGTTTCCGTGGAGACAGACCCGTCGGACGGACGTATTGTTTCCGTGACGGCCAAGCATATAGAGAACGGTTCTGAACTTGTTCTTGAGGCTCCGCTTTTTGCGGACTGCACCGGAGACGGGACAATCGGCACTCTTGCCGGGGCTGACTGGACTCAGGGACGCGAGGCCCGCTCGGAATACGGCGAGTCTCTCGCTCCAGAGGAGGCGGACAGCATGACGATGGGGGCTTCCGTTCAGTGGTATACCCGTAAGGATAGCCATCCGACCTCGTTTCCGGAGTTCTCCTACGGATTGGAGTTCGATGACAACAACTGTGAAAAGGTCACTATGGGCGAGTGGACATGGGAGACGGGGATGCACCGCGACCAGGTGCTTGAGGCCGAGTTTGTGCGCGACTATGGTCTGCTCGTCGTCTACTCCAACTGGAGCTGGCTCAAGAACCATTCAGGCGACCCGAAATTCTCCGACCGCAGCCTCGACTGGGTGGCATACATCGCCGGAAAGCGGGAATCGCGCAGGCTTCTCGGAGACTACGTCTTGACACAGAACGATATAGACGGAAACATAGCTCATGACGACGCTTCGTTCACGACGACGTGGAGCATAGACCTCCATTTCCCGGACAGCAATAACTCAAGGAACTTTCCCGGTGGAGAGTTCAAGTCCGCGACCGTGCATAACTGGATTTATCCCTACGCGGTGCCTTACCGTTGCCTCTACTCCCGCAATGTCGGCAACCTCTTCATGGCGGGGCGTGACATCAGCTGTACGCACGTGGCGCTCGGAACTGTCCGCGTGATGCGCACGACAGGGATGATGGGCGAGGTGGTCGGGATGGCCGCATCGCTCTGCCACAAGTACGGCTGCCTGCCGCGCGGAGTCTACAGCGGACATCTTGACGAATTGAAGGCAATGATGAAGGCCGGGGCAGGACGCCGTGACGTGCCGCTTTCAGACCAGACTTTCAATGAGCAGAATTGTCTGCTTGCAGCTCCTGCGAATGAAGCTCCGGAGAGGAAGACCATTCCTACGCGCAAGTTCTACGGCTGCCGCGCAACTTTGGAGTCAGACACCCTGCGTCTTTCCAATTCATTAATAGAGAGGACTTTCCTTTGGAACGGCGGTGACTTGATCAGCCTGTCCATAAAGGATCTGAAGACAGGGCGAGTATTCGCGAACAAGTCTGACGAGCCGTCCTTCGTGGTGACTTCGGAGAAGGTTCCGGCGACTGACGGAAAGTTCAGCACACGTCTGGTTGCCTCCGACGGCATTCATCCCGTGCATCTTGAGGCGGAAGTCTCGTATTCTCTCGGCACAACTCGGATTCTCCGTGTGTTCCGTCTCTACGACAACTGCCCGGCAATCGCCTGTGACAACTACGTCTGCGGGGCGGACACGTCCGTTGAGCGCGAGGGTGGCAATGCCGCAGACAACAAGAACATCGAGTCTACGTCCGACATGAAGCAGAAAAAGAAACGTTCTCCGTATCTTGAGACTTGACGGTGTCCACTGGCATTGCCGCGCTGTCGAGTTCTTTGACGTGACCGACTGGAACAACAATCTCGTAGCCGAGCGGGACTTCATCCCATACCGCAGGACGGGCTACCGGGGCAACCTCCTCTTTGCCCGTGACGGCCGTGACGGGAACGGGTTTTTCTTTCTCAAGGAGGCTCCGTGCTCAAGCGTCCAGCTGGGCTATCCCGGCTCGGACTTCATCTGTGAATTCGGCAATTTCACGGTCTCCGGCATAGGCGCTTCGGAGGCTGACCTCAAGTCTTCCGACTGGGTGAAGCTCTACTCTTGCGTGACGGGCGTCTTCGGCGAAGGGGAGCTTTCTCCGCTCAAGGCTCTGCGTGCCTATCAGAAAAACATCCGAGAGCACCGCCCTGAGCGTGACGAGATGATAATGATGAACACATGGGGCGACCGCAGCCAGGACTCGAAGGTGAACGAGGTCTTCTGCCTCGCGGAACTTGAGAAGGCCGCGCGTCTTGGCGTCACGCATTTCCAGATTGACGATGGCTGGCAGGAGGGCAAGAGTCCAAACTCCTCTGTGGCAAAGGGCTCGTTCCGGAACATCTGGGACAACCCTCTCTACTGGACTCCGGCAAAGGACAAGTACCCTCACGGCCTGGCTCCGGTGGTCGAGAAGGCAAAGGAACTCGGAATCGAGCTTGGCCTCTGGTTCAATCCGAGTGTCCAGAACGACTTCGAGGACTGGGAGAAGGACGTTGAGGCTGTCGTGAAACTCTATAGGGAATATGGCATCCGCGTCTTCAAGATTGACGGCCTCTCCATCCCGACCAAGAAGGCCGAGACCAATCTCCGCAAGTTCTTCGACACTGTACTTGAGAAGACTGACAATCAGGTTGTTTTCAACCTTGACGTGACGGCAGGACGTCGTGGAGGCTACAACATGTTCAACGAATACGGAAACATATTCCTTGAAAACCGCTACACCGACTGGGGCAACTACTACCCCTACCAGACTCTGCGCAATCTCTGGCAACTCAGCCGCTATGTGCCGGCGGAGCACCTTCAAGTCGAGTTCCTGAACAAATGGCGCAACCCGGAGAAGTATGCCGGAGACCCGTTTGCCCCGTCAACATATTCATTTGATTATGTTTTCGCGACCTCTATGGCCGGCCAGCCTCTCGCGTGGATGGAGGCGTCTAACCTGCCCGAGGAGGCATACGGGATAGCAGGCCTTGTAGGGGCATATCGCAAGGTGATGAAGGATTTCCACAAGGGGACGGTGCTCCCGATAGGAGAGGAGCCTTCCGGACGTTCTTGGACAGGTTTTCAGTCAGTTTCCCCCGATGGCAGGAGCGGCTTCGTTCTCGTCTACCGTGAGCTGAATGAACGGAGAACAGCGGTTTTGGACACATGGCTGCCCGAGAACGCTGTCGTGGAGTTCACCAAGGTTCTCGGCAGCGGAGAGGACTTCTCCGTGACGGCAGGGCGGCACGGAGAAGTTGAGTTCAGCCTTCCGAAGGCAAATGGTTTTGTGATGTATAAATATAAAATTGTAAAATAATGAATATAAGGCATTTGGCCGCTTCATTCGCGTTTTTTGTCATCTCTGTCCTGACGCTGTCGGCTCATTCCGGCGATGACTCCGTGCAGGCAGCGAAAGACAGGGAGACTTACGGCTCTCCCGAACTTATGCAGAATGTCTATGGACGTAACTATGAGCTTCTTAACGGCAAGTGGGACGCAATAATCGACCTCTACGACCTTGGGCGGAGCAAACAGCTGTGGCTTAACCGCAAACCGGAGACAAAGACAGAGTTTTTTGAATATTCGTTTGACGGCGGCCTCCGGCTTAATGTCCCCGGGGACTTCAACAGCCAGATTCCTCAGCTTCAGTATTATGAGGGAACGGTTTGGTATGCAAGGCATTTCAGCGCATCGCCTGCATGCGCCGGAGAAAGGCTCTTTCTCTATTTCGGCGCGGTCAGCTACCGCTGCACCATCTGGCTCAACGGATACGAATTGGCAAGCCATGAGGGAGGGTTCACCCCTTTCCAGATTGACGTCACCGACAACATCATTGACGGGGACAACTTCATCTGCGTCGAGGTCAACAACCGCCGCAGTACTGATGCGATTCCCGCCATGTCCTTTGACTGGTGGAACTACGGGGGCATCACGCGCGATGTCATGCTCGTCCGCACTCCGCAGGTTTACATCAAGGACTATTTCATCCAGCTTGACAGGACGGCTCCTGACGTGATAAACGCCTCTGTGCGCATGTCGGCTGGTGTTCCGGAGGGTTCAGCAGTTGTCATTGACATCCCGGAGCTCAAATGTAGTGTGAATGTCGCTCTCGATGCTACGGGATGCGGCTCCAAGTCGTTTAAGGTCAAGAAATTGCAGCGGTGGTCTCCTGATTCTCCCAAACTCTATGACATTCGTCTGTCATATTTTTCCGGCGCTGCGGAGGCCGGCGATTCCATATCCGAGAAAATCGGTTTCCGCAACATCACTGTGGACGGCACACGCATACTCGTGAACGGAAGTCCGACGTTCATGCGCAGTGTCTCTTTTCATGAGGAGATACCGCAGCGTATGGGACGGGCTTTCTCCGAGGCCGACGCCTGGCAGCTCCTCTCCGAGGCAAAGGAGCTGGGCGTCAATATGGTACGTCTTGCGCACTATCCCCAGAACGAGTACACGGTGCGTCTTGCCGAGAGGCTTGGCATAATCCTCTGGCAGGAAATCCCGGTTTGGCAGGGCATCGACTTCGAGAATGCTGCGACGATGGACAAGGCTCTCCGAATGTTCTCCGAGATGCTTTACCGCGACAAGAACCGTTGCGCAGTGGGATTTTGGGGCATCGCCAACGAGACCCGTCCGAGCATGGCACGCAACGCCTTTCTTCACCGCACTCTTGAATTTGCCCGCGGCATGGACTCCACAAGACTCTACACTGCCGCCTTCGACAATGTTTACTACAAAGAGGAGTTCGGAGAGTTCCGCATCGAGGATAACTTCACGGAGGAACTGGACGTCGTGTCGTTCAACAAGTACATGGGCTGGTATGCTCCGTGGCCGGTCGAACCGTCGCTGTGCCGCTGGAATGTGGTGCCGGACAAGCCTGTCATCATCTCCGAGTTCGGCAGCGAGGCCCTTTACGGGCAGAGGGGAGACGGACAGCGGGCGTCGTCCTGGAGCGAGGACTACCAGGCGGAGCAGTGCCGGAAGAATCTTGAGATGTTCAGCCTGATTCCGAACCTTGCGGGAGTGTCGCCGTGGATTCTCTTCGATTTCCGTTCCCCATACCGTTTCCATCCGACGAACCAGGACGGCTGGAACCGCAAGGGGCTTGTGTCCGATCAGGGGCAGCGGAAGAAGGCGTGGTATGTCATGCACGATTATTATATGAAAATGAATAAATAGGCAATAGCTGCGTTACGCTCCGCCCGTTTCTTCATTTTCAATGGCTAAGCATTTGTTGAAAATAAATTATTGATATATAGATTGTTATGAAAGTACTGATTATTGTGGCATCGTGCATGGCGTTGGTCTTCGGACCGGCGGATGTGGCGTCGGCGTCAGCGAAAAGGGAGAAGAATCCGGTGTATAAGGATGCTTCGGCACCAGTTGAGAAGCGTGTTGAGGACTTGCTGTCAAGGATGACGCTGGAAGAGAAGATAATGCAGATGAACCAATACACGCTGGGGCTCAACACTGTGGAGAACAATCTTCGTGAGATGGTTGGCAAGGTGCCTGCGGAAGCCGGCTCCGTGATTTATTTTTCCGATGATGCGGAACTTCGCAACGCGATGCAGAAGCGCTGCATGGAGGAGTCCCGTCTCGGCATCCCCATGCTTTTTGGACATGACGTCATCCACGGCTATCGGACAATGGCTCCGGTTCCGCTTGCTCAGGCTGCGAGTTGGAATCCGTCTCTTGTGGAGACCGTATGTGCGGACGCCGCGAAGGAGGCTTCAGCCTGCGGCGTGGACTGGACCTTCTCTCCAATGGTAGATGTCGCCCGCGATCCGAGATGGGGAAGGGTGATGGAAGGATATGGGGAGGATGTCTATCTGACCTCCGTATTCTGCCGTGCGGCGGTGAAGGGATATCAGGGCGGCAGCCTGTCCGATGAGGGCACGATTGCCGCCTGCCTCAAGCACTTTGTCGGTTATGCCGCATCGGAGGCGGGACGCGACTATGTCTACACTGAAATCTCTCCGCAGACCCTCTGGGACACATACCTGCCTCCGTTCAAGGCTGGTGTCGAGGCAGGTGCTGCGACTGTGATGAGCGCGTTCAACAACATAAGCGGCGTTCCTGCCTCTGCCAACCGCTACACCATGACAGAAATTCTCAAGGAATCTTGGGGTTTCGACGGCTTCATCGTCTCCGACTGGGACGCGGTCATCCAGCTGTGCAATCAGGGATATGCTGAAAACGGGGCTGAGGCGGCCGCGCTTGCGCTCAACGCCGGAATAGATATGGACATGATGGATGATCTCTATCACAAGCACATAACCACGCTACTCAATGAGGGGAAGATTGACCTTAGGACCATTGACGAAAGTGTCCGGCGCATTCTCCGCGTGAAGTTCCGCCTCGGACTTTTCGAACGTCCCTACACGGATGCCCGTCCTGCAGACGAAGTCTACCTTCAGCCTTCCGCCCTTGCGAATGCCGAGGAACTGGCCCAGGAGTCAATGGTCCTTCTGAAAAACGAAGGCTCCCTGTTGCCTCTGCAGAAAAAGGGACGCATTGCCCTCATAGGGCCTCTTGCCGACACACAGTCCGAACTCATCGGTAACTGGGTGGCACGCGGCAAGGCTGCCGAAGTGGTGTCTATTCTGAACGGAATGAAGTCGGAGTTCGGCTCTTCAGCAGAGGTTGTCTCGGCGAAAGGCTGCGATTTTGAGACGGCTTCCGAGCCGGACCTTTCTGAGGCAGTTGCCCTCGCTGAAAAGTCGGATGTCACTATTCTTTGTCTTGGAGAGAAGAGCCGTTGGAGCGGGGAAAACTGTTCGCGCTCGTCAATAGCGCTGCCTGCCGTTCAGGAGGAGCTGCTTGCCAAGGTTAAGGCTACCGGCAAGCCTGTAGTGGTGCTGATTGCGAGCGGACGTCCGGTTGACCTTTCGCGCATCGAGCCTCTTGCCGATGCGCTGGTTGAAATCTGGATGCCGGGAACGACAGCGGCCAAAGCCGTGGCAGGCATACTCAGCGGCAGGTACAACCCTTCCGGCCGGCTTCCGATGACTTTCCCGTACACCGGAGGACAGATTCCAATCTATTATAACCGTCGCGCGAGTGCCAGAAGGGGAACGCAGGGCGTCTACAAGGACATCCGCAGTACGCCTCTGTACGAGTTCGGCTACGGCTTGAGCTACACGGAGTTCAAGTATTCTCCGGTGACGCTCTCATCAGACACGGTTTCCCCGGACGGCAGCGTGACCGCGACCGTGACTGTCACCAACACGGGTTCAAGGGCCGGAAAGGAAACTGTCCAGTGGTATATCTGCGACCCGTTCTGCAGCCGCATCACAAGACCGGTCAAGGAACTCAGGTTCTTCGAGAAGGTGCTTCTCCAGCCCGGCGAGTCCAGAGAATTCCGTTTTGAAATCAAGCCTCGCCGCGACCTGGGCTATGTCGATTCGGAGGGTACTCCATTCCTTGAAACAGGGGAGTACCGCATCATGGTTGGCGGCCAAGAAGTTAGTCTAATGGTCAAGTAGTCAGCAATTTCTATGAAACAAGCAAGGGATTTCCGAGCAGCAAACTGCTTGAAAATCCCTTGTTCTGTTTGTGACAATTTCGTTTTTTGAAAAATGTCCGTATTAAAATACTAAGAAAGGGGATGCAGAAGAGGATGGAATGCAAGGCTTGCGACGAACTCAAACCGCAGCAACCTGTCGGTTGTGAGGATTTGAGTGAGGAGCGTAACGAAGCAGACCGCCTTTTCTGCGCCCCGTTAAAACATCGGGTCCCATGACGGGAGCTTGACCGGTGTCTGGTTGAGCATCTCGAGGATGTCCTGCGGGACATATTTCTTGGCGACGACGAGGCGGAACATGTACTCGTTGAACCACTCGTCGGTCATGATGAGACAGCCCTTGTAGCCGGCGGATGCGCCCCAGCTGTTCTCGACCATCCATTTCTTTGGAGCTCCTGTGGCCTTGTCCACATCGACGGCAATCAGCGTCATCGCGTGCGACGAGCCGCTGGCGTGGGTCTGCACCCTTTCCCGTTTGTTCATGCCGAACTTCACTCCAGTCAGGGACTCGTAGTCGAAGTTGGCGAGGTCGAGTGTGCCCTTGCTGCGGCTGAAGAATTTGCCAACGTCGCAGGAGAAGTACATCGCCGTGTTGTCCCTGATGCTCGCGATGGCCATTTCCTTGATGCGCTCAACGGGCAGGTTCACGTAGAGCCAGTTCTTCCCGTCATAGACGTGGCGGTCATACTCGATTTCGTAAACCTTACCATATTCGCGGCACGGGTCGTTCATCACCATGATGTAGCCGTTCTCCAAGTCTTCGCTTATATATTTGGAGTAGAACGACTTCGGTGTGAATTTCTCCACACTCACAATCTCTCCCTTGCTGTTGCAGCGCGTCCACTCGAACTCCGCAGGCGGTTCTCCAAGGCAGAGGGCGAGAATTCTGTATATGTCCTTGAGCATCTCAATCTTTTGCGATTCAAGTTTTTTCACCGTGGCTTCCTCCGCTTTCTTTCCTTTGGGAGCCGCCTCCGCGTATGCCTGACGCAGTCTGAGTCCCTCCTCGCGGAGCTTGAGTTTCAGAAGCATAGCCATCTGAGAGGTGTTGTTGCTGCAGAAGGTCTCAGGCATCGCCTCGGCCGGCACAACGCCATATTTGGTGAGCAGGTCGGACACTCCTGTGAACTGCCCGCCGTCGCTCAGCGGATTGCTGAACAGCCAGTCAACCTGACGGTCATCGTCCGGAAGCGCCCGCGTGTCGATGATGCCCTGAAGAAAGAGGTTGGCTTTCTCAATCTGGTCGTAGAAGAAGACATAGTTCTGCGAGAGATGGAACTCCGGCAGGTCATATTCCTCAATCATCCGCGCCCTCAGTACATTAAGCCCCGTGAACAGCCAGCACCTTCCGGACGACTTCTGGTCGGTGATTCCCTTTGTCTTCACCCTGTCCGAGAAATGAGTGTCAATCATTGCCGCATTTTCGCTGTTTACCGCCAGCGTCGCAATCGAGGTCCCTGCCAGCGCATTTCTCAGCGCCTTGTCTGCCGCCGTGTTCCGGTAACTCCCGGCAATTTCCTTCAGGTTTTCTTCCGTAAGCCCGCCGCCCGTCACGCTCTGCGCAGCCGCACTCATTCCAAGTGCCACCGCAGCCAATGTCAAAAAGATTCGTTTCATATATTCATCGTTTTTTCGTTTCCCGTTCAAGCCTCCCGTCGCATCATCCTTCGCTTCAGAACGTCCACAAACGCCCAAAGTTACGAAAATTATTACCCTCCTGCGGATTTTTGAAAAATATTTGCGAAAGTTCACGGAACTCGGTAACTTTGCGCCGTAATTGCGAACAGAAGTAAGCGGTTTTGCCTATGACGCCGGATGTTGTTAATATTCAATCTGTTGTAAATCTCCTCTGGGGGGGGGAAGAACTATCGTCATCTTGTGGTGAACATTCGCTGAACATAACATATAGAAATTACGTACTCAGGCGGGTACTGAAGCCATCTTAGGCTCCAGTACCCGTTTGTCGTATGTTGCGCTCTACACGGACGAAGCGTAGTACATTGAAATTATAAAGGTTGTTGAGCCCCGCCGTTGGGAAACGCCAGTGATCGTCCGCACAGGGGCTCATTTTTACGGAAGGTGCAGCAGAACAGTGTAGTGTACAATAAAAGTTTGGGAATTAACCTTATAAACACAGTAAATATGAACAGAACAAAACCAATCTATGAGACTCCTCTGGTACGTGTCGAGGCGGTCTCAACCGAGCACGGCTTCGCCGGAAGTGGGGATGGCCTTTCTAATTTCGAAGTGGGCACGAATGCCTATGACCAGTCAGGTGAATGGAACTAAAAACGGATGCATTATGAAAACCTTCAACAAAATTTTCTTTGCAGCCGTCGCAGCTGCATTTGGACTTGCTTCCTGCTCCCAGGAACTCACTCCTGTTGAAAAGCCGCAGGGCAATCTCGTAACAGTAAACTTTGGCGCTGAGGCCTCCATCGAGCCAGCAACTAAGGCAACTCTCACCACAGAAGACGAATTGACGTTCAAGTCCGCTTGGGAGAATGGGGATATAATGAGCGTTAAGTATAGTAATGGCAACGAAGCTAATGGGACTGTTCCGGCAACATGGAACGCATCTTCACAAGCTTTTGAGGCCACATTGCCGGAATATACCGGAATGTGGGATTATAACACTGTGTATCCTGCACCTGACGCAGATGGCAAAGTCGATTTCGGCTCCGTCCGTACTCAGAAGGGAAATGCTTATAATAGCAATTACGACCTGATGAAAGGGGCTGCTATTGCGGAGAATGCCGCAGCCGGAAAAGATGACAATGGCAAGAACATCATCTTCGAGATGACTCGTCAGACCGCTGTCGCTTATTTCCACCTTACAGGTACTCTTGATGAGGAAGTGGTTTCGGCTAAACTCTCAGTAGAGGGTGATGGCGCATACATTTCCACTTCGGATGTAAAGGCTAATGATTATGCAAAAGGTTATGTTTTCACCGAAACAGAAGGCGTGGCATCAAAGGAAATTAACCTAACATTTGGCGCAGGAACTGCTCCTAAGGCATCTGACTTCAAATTGTGGTTCAATGTCCTTCCGACGAAGTACACCAAGATGACTCTCACCGTAGAGACCGCAGGGCATACTATGACTATCAGCCGTGCAACGGCGGGTAATTATGCTGCTGGTAAACTGTATAAGGTCGTGAAGAATACTGCTGACAAGTGGGTCAAGAAAGGTGGCGAAACGCCTGTTGTAAAGTCCTGGATTGTAACTGATTTGGCGGACATCACAGCTACCGATGAGGTCGTGATTACGATGGCTAAGGGCGAGAGCGTATATGCTATGACTTCGGATAATGGAACTAAGAGCAATCCAAAGGCAGTCCTTGTTACTGTTAAGGATGGAGAACTCTCTGCTACTCCTGCGGATAACTTGTTATGGAACATAGCTAACGATAATGGAAACCTTACTATCTATCCGAATGGACAGACAGACAAGTGGTTGTATTCAGCTACTAGCGGAACTAATGTTAGAGTAGGTGATTCTAAAGCTAACAATATATTTACTCTTGACGCTGAAACAAAATATTTGAAGATTACTGGAAATAATAGGTATTTAGGTGTGTACAGCAATTCTGATTGGCGTGCTTATGCCGGTACTACAGGAAACGCCATCGCCGGTCAGACGCTTTGCTTCTATGTAAAGGGAACTCCTAAGACCGCTCTTGAGACTCCTGCAAACCTTCAGGTAAGTGCTGCGAAGGTCGTTTCTTGGGACGCAGTAAGCGGTGCTGCTTCTTACGAGCTTACTATAGGAGAGAAAACTTTCACTTCCGAGACTAATTCTTACGACGCAGCTGCTGTCGTTGACGATTACTACGATGTAGCCGTCGTAGCGGTTCCTTCCGATAAGGAAAACTATAAAAACTCCGCTGCCGCTACTCTTAGCGGAGCCAAGTTTGGAACACCGAAACTCATCACTCCTGAACTTACAGAGGGAGCTATCGACGAGTCATCCATAAGAGTAAATATGGCCGTAGATGCTCGTGCAACTAATGGTTGTACCTGTGAGATATATAATGGCGAGACTCTTGTCGAAAGCAAGACTATAAAGGTAAATTATGTTGTATTCAGTGGTCTTGAAGGTGGTGTTACTTATACGATTAAGGTAAACGCTATCGCAGTAGAGGGAGAAAAGCCTTACGCTGCTTCCGATGTCGCATCAATTGAGTTGAAGACTAAGGCAACACAGCACGTGAGCGACGTTACAAAGGCGGGTACTTATACGATAAAGGGACTTACTGTTTACGCTGTGGCAAATGCAAGTGTTGTCGTAGCAGGAGATAATACTGGATATATCTTGGTTTATAAGAAATCTCACGGCTTGAACGTCGGAAATACTTTTGATGCAGCAGGTAATGCAGAACTGTATAAAGGCGTTTGGGAACTCAACAGTCCATCGATAACTAATATAAAGAACGGAGAAATCCCTGTTTACCCTAATGCTGTTGAAGCAACAGAGGATTATTTAATCGCTTATTCTTCATCTCAGAAAATTCAGTATGTTCATATAAAAGGAACTCAAACAGGAAAATACATTGAAGTAGGAGGGACTAAAGTATTTATGGAAACTCCAACTACGGAAATGGAAGGAAAAAACGTAGATGCGTATGGTTTTGTCTATGGATATCACACAACATACAATAATGCCTTTTTTGTTGTAACATCAATAAAAGAAGACCAAACCATTCCAACTCTTTCAGTAGACCAGACATCAAAGGTTTGGGCAGCTGATGCTACGGACGCTTTCGTGGTGAAGGTGACTGTAAACTCTGAAGGTGGAGATTGGACCATAACTCCAACCACTCTTGATTGGGCAACTGTCGCAGTAGACAAGGCTGCCGGCACCTTCACCGTCACCCCTAACGGAGCAAACGAGGCGGAAACCGCTAACGAGGCTACCCTTACCGTTACCCACGCTTCTGACGCTTCCCTTAAAAAGGAGATTACTCTGAAGCAAAATGCTGCGGGAACAGTGATGGAGAAGAATGAAACCATTACTTTGGCGAATGGTAAGTTCAGTAATAAGACCATTACTTGGAGCGGAACTTCTTGTTCTTTCGTGCAGGAAAAGGGTAGCAACAGCGGTGCTGCTGATCCTAGTTCAAATTACGTAGCAAAACCTAGATGGTATAAAGACAATGTCATTACTTTCAAGGCTAATGCTGGCTACAAGATTACTAAGGCCGTAGTGACCTGCACCACAAGTGATTACGCTAAAGCGCTTCAGGGATCTACATATTCTCCAGCAGAAACTACCAGTGCCACAGTACAAAATGCTGCGGTTACCATTACGACGGTAGGTGATTTTACGATTACTATGGGTGCAAAAGCATTTATCTCATCAGTAGTTGTTTACTATACTGAGTAACCCCCATCCGGCGGCGGCACCGACGGGCAATAACCCACGGAAGTTAAGCCAACGCGGATGAAGCAATAAAAACCAGCAAATTGAACCCGACAGACTCGTCTCTGTCGGGTTCTTTCAATTTACCCACTCCCATACCCCACTCCCATACCTGACTCTCATACTTCATTCACCTAACATCCCACTCACATAAAAAGACTGCAACCGACATCAAACTTATGCCAGTTGCATTCTCACTATCTAAATACGCACCTTAGCGAGTGCTTACAAAGAAGGTGTCGACCAACGAATCTTGCAACAAGGCGAAGAAAAAGTGACAAAATTACCGGCTTGAAACTCGGAAAAAGTGACAAATATGGATGCAATAATCCAGAGAAAGTGACCATATCGATGATAAAGGCTTTAAAGGTTAAGCGATCTACAATAGCAGCGGCGATGACTTTGTCGGTGAAGATCTGGTCCCATTTGTCAAAGCCAAGGTAGGCAGTAATGATGATGGACTTGATGCTGGCACTGGCCCCAATCTCAGTCACCAAAATCTCCGTTCCGAGGCCCCCGCTATATACAAAAAATAATCGACAAATTTGTGCGCTATTTGTTGCGCGAGTGCAACAATCTGTTTGTTTTTTTATCGGAAGAATATATGTTCATTTGTAGTCAGTGAAAACGTCCCCCCCCATCCGCGATGATTCCCCGGCGGAAAGGATGCGACAACACGACAAAGTAACATATAATTCTTAATGAAAATGATAAAGAAATTTCCACCTC
>SAMEA104315422__coassemble_152_pt1 | contig 43275 bp, 35 predicted proteins | sample SAMEA104315422__metabat2_high_PE_007 | metagenome-assembled genome bin SAMEA104315422 (sample SAMEA104315422) | gut metagenome | biome: Monkey gut; feature: monkey-associated habitat; material: faeces | place: China | collected 2013 | reverse complement strand
ATTCCCTGCATCCGCACAAGAAAGGTTCAACCTCGACAACATCTACGATGCAATCGTCACCGCCCTGCCTGTCGCTCCGCCGTGGTACGACAAGGACGTGTTCACGGACAAGAACCTGCGATTCTTCGCTTCGGAGATTATCCGCGAGAAGATTTTCCTGAACTATTCGCAGGAGGTGCCGTACAGCTGCGAGGTCGTTGTGGAGCAGTTCCATGAGGGTGAGGAGAGATATGAAATCAGCGCCGTCATCTACGTGATGAGGGAATCCCAGAAGGGGATCATCATCGGAAAGGGTGGTGCTATGCTGAAGAAGGTCGGCACACAGGCGCGCATCGATATGGAAGATTTCTTTCAGAAGAAAGTCTTCCTCAACCTCTTCGTCAAGGTCGATGACGGATGGAGGGAGAGCAAGAAAGAACTGAAGAGATTCGGTTACGAATGGTAAATAGATAACTGATTATGAGCAAGAAAGACGATTTGGAAACGCCGGAGAACGAAGAACTCGGGAACAATGGTTCCGCAGAAATGGCCTCGTCTGACGAGGAACGAGAAAACGTGGCGATGGACGCTGACGGAGAGGAATCCGAACTTTCGGATGACGACGACGCCGAGGTTCCCGATGGGGAGGCCTCCGGGAAGTTTAACAAACTTCTCGGGGAAGACAGCCGGCATTTCAAACTGTCCGGAATGTTCAAGGATTGGTATCTGGACTATGCGTCCTACACAATCCTCTATAGGGCTGTGCCGCACATAGTCGATGGGCTGAAGCCTGTGCAGAGGCGTGTCCTTCACGCAATGTACAAGATTGACGACGGGGCCTACACCAAGGTCGCGAACATCATCGGACAGGCCATGCAGTATCACCCCCACGGTGACGCATCCATAGGAGGCGCCCTCGTGCAGCTCGGTCAGAAAGGGCTGCTGATTGACTGCCAGGGAAACTGGGGAAGCATCATCACAGGAGACGCCAACGCTGCTCCGCGATACATCGAGGCGCGTTTGAGCAAGTTTGCCAAGGAAGTCGTGTTCAATCCGAAAACGACCCCGTGGATGACTTCATACGACGGTCGCAACCAGGAACCTGTAGAACTTCCGGTGAAGTTCCCGCTACTGCTCGCGCAGGGCACCGAAGGCATCGCCGCAGGTCTTGCCTCGAAGATTCTCCCGCACAATTTCAACGAGTTGATTGACGCTTCGATAGCCATACTGGAGGACAAGCCGTTCGAGATTCTCCCGGACTTCCCTACCGGCGGCTACGCGGACTGTTCGCGTTACAACAACGGACGGCGCGGCGGAGTGATAAAGGTGCGTGCCAAAATCGAGAAAATCGACAAGAACACCATCGCCGTCACAGAAATCCCCTACGGAAAGACGACCCACCTCCTGATCGACTCTATTCTCAAGGCGAAGGACAAGGGTAAGATAAAGATTCGCAAGATTGAGGACCTCACCACCGAGAAGGCGGAGATATTGATTCATCTCCCGAACGACGTCTCGCCGGACAAAACGATTGACGCGCTCTACGCATTCACGGATTGCGAGGTTTCCATATCCCCGAATACATGCGTCATCGTCGACAAGAAGCCTCAGTTCCTCGGGGTAGATGAAGTCCTGCGCTATGACACTCTCCACACGGAAGACCTTCTCCGTCAGGAACTTGAGATTCGTCTCGGCGAACTCGAAAGCGACTGGCACTACAATTCTCTCGAACGCATATTCTTCGAGCAGAGGGTCTATAAGATTCTCGAAAAGGACGACGCTAAGACATGGGAAATCCAGTTGAAGGAAGTGTTTGCGAAGATGAAGGAATATCAGAGCCTTCTCAAGCGCGAAATCCTCATGGAGGACATTCTCAAACTTGTCGAGAAGCCTGTGCGCAAGATCTCAAAGTTCGACACGAAGGCGATTGACGAAAAGATCCGGAGCATCGAGGACGAGATGGACGAGGTACGCAACAATCTCGAACACCTCACGGAATACACGATAAGGTGGTTCAGCAACCTCAAGAAGAAATACGGCAAGGACTGGCCGAGGCATACGGAAATCACAGGATTCGAGAGCATCGCCGCGACTAAGGTCGTGAACAACAATGCGAAACTCTACGCCAACCGTGCCGAGGGATTCGTGGGAATCGGGCTGAAGAAGGACGAGAATACGGAGTTCGTCTGCGACTGCTCGGATATGTCCGAATTTGTCGTGATTATGAAAGACGGCAAGTACAAGGTGATGAAGGTCGGGGAGAAGGTCTATGTAGGGCAGGATTTCCTCTATGTGGGGTTGTTTAACCGCGGCGATGAGCGGACGATTTACAATGTGATTTACCGTGACGGAAAAGGACCTGTCAGCTACGCGAAGAGGTTTGCGCTCACTTCGATTACCCGTGACAAGGACTATGACATCACGCAGGGCACGCCTGGTTCCTTGATTCAGTGGCTTACGGTCAATCCTAACGGCGAGGCAGAGACGGTGAAGATCTATCTCAAGGCGAAGCCGAAGCTGAAGAAGCTCATCGACGAATATGACTTCTCGCAGCTCGACATCAAAGGACGAGGCTCTCGCGGAAACGTCGTGGCGAAGAAGAACGCCGTGCAGAAGATTGCGCTCAAGTCCAAGGGAGCATCGACCATCGGCGGCAAGGACATCTGGTTCGACGCCGACATCCAGAAGCTCAACGACGAAGAGCGCGGAGAGTATCTCGGACAGTTCAACACCGGTGACCACATTCTCGCGGTGTTCAAGGACGGAACCTACTACACCACAGGTTTCGACCTGAGCAGCCGCTACCAGGGAGAACTTCTCCTCATAGAGAAATACGAGGTCGGCAAGACATTCACCGCACTCTACTACGACAAGGCAGCGAAGTCATTCTACGTCAAGAGGTTCTCTTTCGACGTGAGCGACAACAACCCCGTTCCGTTCATCGCGGACAGCAAGGGATCGTATCTTGTAGCCCTAAGCAAGGACAGACATCCGCAATTCGAGATTGTCTTCGGCGGAAAGCACGCGCACCGCGAGCCCGAGAAGGTCGATGCCGAGGAGTTCATAGCGAAGAAAGGTCTGACAGCAAAGGGAAAGAAGGTCAGTGCGATGGACGTCAAGAAGGTGCGCTTTGTCGAGCCGCTCGTAAAGCCGGAGGATGAGGCCGTGGAGACAGACGGTTCAGAAGGCGTTGAGAGCGTGGCCGAGACAGCGGAAGTTCCTGCAGCAACTCAGGCAAAGGACGAGGTGAAGAGCGAGGCGACTGTCGTGCAGGTAAGCCCGGACGAGCCGTTGGATCTGAACTTAGACGACGAACCAACTTTATTTTGACCCCTCCCGTCCCCTCGTAGGGGAAGTGGTGCTATGCGGAACACTATCCCACAAGGTTCACGCTTCGTTGCGCTTCGCACGGCGCTGATGCGCCTCGTCGTAAAAAAAGAAAAGATGATAATAACCTTAATAGGAATGATGGGATGCGGAAAGAGCAGCGTCGGCAGGGAACTGTCGAGGCTGCTCTCCCTGCCTTTCGTGGATTTGGACGACTACATCGAGGAGCGTGAGGGACGAAGCATCCGGGATATTTTTGAAAGCGACGGAGAGGCGGCGTTCAGAAAGATGGAGTTGGAGGCGCTGACGGAGATTCTGTTTCAGGAATCCTCATCAGAGCCAAACCAAGATGCTGCCGGGGAACCGGGCGAAGATTCTCCCCAAACAGACTATCCGCAAGCCAAAGAAATGATTCTTGCCCTCGGCGGCGGCACGCTCACCACTCCTGAATGCGCGGAACTTGTAGCAGAGCACACATTCTGCATATATCTCAAAACATCCGCAGATGAACTGTTCCGGCGTCTCGAAAGCGAATCTGCAACCCGCCCGATGCTCAACAGCGACACGGCTACAAGCGACGCCGCCCATCGAAACGTCCCCGTTGGCTCATCCGAAGGAACTCCCCCAAATTCATCCGACACCCACAGACAGCAGCTCCACCAGCGCATCATCCAACTCCTCTCCCAGCGCGAGCCCATATACGAAAAGACCGCCCGCTACACAAGCGTAACAGACGGTCTCTCAATACCCAAAATCGCAGAAAAAATCTCCCTTGATGTTAGCATTATCGTTTTGCGACAAAGGTAGAGGTTTGAATTACTTAACCACCTCGGTCTGCTGGTCTGTGGCGACCGGTTCCCCTGCACTTTCGACAGGCGTGCCGTCATTCTCGTCCTCCTTGAGTTCAGTTCTCTTAAGTTTCAGGACCTCAGTGCCATCCTTTGAAAGCACTACCGCATTGTCATTATCCTCAAACTTCACTTTCACTCCGGTGTTGAGTCCATCGACAACAGCCTTCTCGACATCCGGCGTAGGCCCCAACATCTTGGTAAGTCCGACATTGCCGAACTTTATACCGTCGCCCTTCAGGCTGTACTCGCCGAAGAAATAGTTGATGCTCGTGTTTCCGTGGACACCGCCCTTCCCGTCAAATGAAATTGTAGCCTTGTCAAAGCCAGGCTCAACAGCTGTGCCGCCGGCCTCGACGATTTCCCAGTCTCCAAGAATCGCCTTTGACACATCAACATTCTTTCCGGTTCCGCAGCTGCAAAGCACGGCCACACTCAAAATCACAAAAATTAACTTTTTCATAATCAATTGATTTTATTTTTATTAAGTATTCTCGTACATTTATGACTCCGCCTCACACGTTCTATCGGCACGCCTCATATTCACAATGAAAACCTCAGTCCGGCCCGAAAACTGAAATTGAAAGGACGCTCACTGTAGATGCAGTTTACGGGAGAACTGTTGCGGAAATAATAGGCTGCGCCCGGCTCGATGTACAACCCGACCAGACGGTTGAAACTATATTGCGCCCCCACGTATGCGTTGACTGACCATTGCAGAGGCTCCACCATTATGCGCCCGTTCTCCGACGAAACCTTTTTCCCTTCAACGAAATAGTCCGTACGAGTTTTCCCGGCAACACATTTTTCCATCTGACCGCCGGCCGAAGCATATAGACTGAATCCCTTTATTTTCAGGAAATCATATCTCAAGGCCAATGGCAGGCCGATGTAGTGGAGTGTCTGACGAATGTCATAGTTACCGGATGGCGTGCCTGAAGACAAATCCGAGACGAGGCAGGAATATGTCAGTCCGCTTTCTATGGAAAGCCTGTCCGTGAAGGAATATGCGACACTCACCCCGACCTGAATCGGCTGCCAGTTTTTGACAGTGGAGGAGATTTCGTTGCTCGAATTGCTCTGCATCACATCTGCATATCCTTGACTGTCAGGAAAATCCGCCCTCGTTTCAGAGAATCCGTGAATCTGTTTGGTAACTGTAGAGCCGTATAGCGCCGCATACTTGGAAACCGAACTGCGACTGCCGGCTACATTCGAGGTCAAGAGACCAAAGCTGAAACCTCTCCGGCGTGTTTTGAGGACAGGGTTATCGTTTTCCGAAGGCCAGTTTTCCGATGAAATGGTTTCTAACGAACTGGTTTCTGAAGAACTATTCTCTAACGAACTGGTTTCTGAAGAGCTGGTTTCTGAAGAGCTGTCACCGGGAGTATTATTCCACGCAGAGTTTTCCTGTCGTTTCGGGAACTCTTCGGAAGCATTGCCGGCATCATCCGCAGTCGCGTCTGAAGGCTTCCAGACCTCCGTGTCGGAAGTCAAAAGCGTACCCGAATATGCCAACAGATTGGCAGGAACGGAAGATTCGACATTCTGAGGGACAACATCAAAAGGCTCAGTCGTAGACTTAAGTTCAGCAACCGCAGAAGTCATCAACGGGGCGTCCGAAGCGTCACGATGCCCAGGAACGGAAAGGAACAGCACCAATGCAGCCACCGCAGCGGCCGGCAGCGCAGCCCACCACCTGCGAACTGTCCGTCTGCGCGAAACCGCAGAATCTTCACGCGATGTCCTGCCAACCGAAGCCCCGGCATCAGTAGCCCTAACCGGATCCATGCCGGCCGAAGCCCCGACGTCCTCCGCAGCAAGCCCCGCCTCAATCCCCGCCCAGAGCCCTTCCGGTTCCGGTTCGGAGAAATCCGCCTGACTTTCGCGTATCTTATTCAGCCAATCTTCCGCCATAATCTCTATAATGAATTTATATCTTCCTCATTTTCCGTTCTCGTTGTCTCAAGAGCCTTCCCCACCTGCAACATATTCCCGAATCCTTTTCGCCAGAATCTTCTTCGCTCTGTGGAACTGGGAGGCCGACGTCGCCTCGCTGATTCCCAGCATTTCCGCGATTTCCCGATGACTTCGTCCCTCGATGGCGAAGAGGTTGAAGACCGTTCTGTAACCATCTGGAAGTTCGCGTATCATCGAATGCACGGCCTCCGGAGGCACGTCTTCGACGGATACTCCATCGTCATCCCCGTCAGGCACATCCGGCAGCTGTGCCGTTGCCACGAATATATTCTGTTTTCGATTGTCTCTCAAGAATTTAAGGCATTCATTGACAACGATGCGCGTCATCCATGACTTCAATGAGCCCTCGCCGCGCCATTCGAATCCACCAAGCGAATGGAAAATCTTTATGAAAGCCTCCTGAAGGATATCCTTCACATCATCACGGCCGGTGATGTAACGGGAACAGACAGCGGAGAGATACTGAACATAGCGGTCATACAATGCCCTGCGTGCGTCAGCGTCTCCCCGTATCGAAGATTTTATGAGTTCTTGTTCCCGTATCTGCATATCTCTTTGGATCTGTCCTCAAGAAACAATGCAAATTTCGTTCACTTATTTAATCTTGAGGTTCAGGTCAACATCCTTGAGCACAGACTGCTTCTGAGTCTCGTCCTCCGACTTGCCGCTGCAGTACTTGTACTTTACGGATTTCTGTCCGTCACGGGTGTCGTATTTCAATGTAAGATCAACCGTCTTGCCCTGGGTGTCAGGAAGTTCGCGCAAACTGAATGCCACCAGAGAGCGCGCGACATAAGCGCCGTTCATGTAGTCGTCACCGTTGGCGTTGTGTCTGAGCACAAGTGTGTAAGGATCTTCGGGGTCGGTACCTGTGACGAGGTTGATGTAGTGAACCCGCCCGTAGCGTCCCCACGCAGCGTCGAAGCAGAGGTTGAGATAGCCGTCCTCAACTCCGGTCGCCCAGAGGTCAATGATTGCGACATGGTCTCTGCCATATTTCTTCTCATCCTCGGCCACGCTTCCGAGTGTCGGGACCGGTTTTTTGGTGAGTATGCTGTCGATAGTGTTGATTTCAACGACTCTGTCAAAGTTCTCACCGCCATTTTCTTTCGTGCCCTTCCCTTTGTCGGTGATGTTTGCAAGCGCACGCACTTCCTTGCCCCCGAAAAGAGGCTTCTTGGCATTCAGCGGAAGTGCCGTTGTCTTGTCGTCGAGCTGGAGATAGAATGTCCCCGCGTCGTCGGTCTTACAGGTCAGGATATAATTCGGATAGTATTTGGAGTAATCCGTTGTGTTTTTGGAGCATGACAGCGAAAGTACCGCAATCGCCGCCATAAGAATGATGTTTCTTGCTTTCATATATTCAGTAATTTTTTTATTCCGAATATATAATCCGGTTTTTCCGAAACCTTGCATGCAAAATTTAAGAATTTTTTTTTGAAATTTTGCTCCCGGTAGTTTATTTCAGGCTACCTCGACTCGATGTGTGCCAGAATGCTCAAGGTGCCGTCTTCTTTTTTGATTGCCATACGGTACTTGGTGACTCCGTCATTGTCTGACGAGTCCGATGATTCCGCAACAGTGGATTCCGGAATGCAGAAAATGTTGAGGAGGTCGCCATATACGGATTCCTTGACGAAATGGATGTCGACGCGGATGTGACGGTCGGCAGCGGCAAGTTCTATCGGGAGTTCGTCGGCGAGAAGGTCGATGTAGCGGAGGGTATTCATGTGACGGTTGAAGTCTATGTCCATATATTTGACCCTGTGGGACGCACACGGCTCCGCTTCAAACGGTTTCAACTTCACAGGAGCAGCGCACGGCAGCGGTTTGTCCGTAGTGGTGTGTCCGGCGACGTCCGCAACCTTCGCCATCGGCGCGAGCCTTCTCTGCGCGAAGTCGATGAGACACCAGTTCGACACGGCACGTCCAAAACATTTCCCATCGGAGTCCAGAAAGCGGAAGCATCGGGTAGTCGTAAGCGACGCATATTCCGTAACCCATGTCTCGACGGTGTATTCTTCCTGCTCCAGAGGCCTATGGTCGAGTTCCACCGCAAGCCGCGACAGCACCCACCCGAGGTTTCTCTCCGACAGCACATCAATCCCGAACCCGTTCACCCGGGCATCCTCCCCTGCCGTGTTCAATATGGCATTCACAATAGTCGAAAAACGCGCCTTCCCCGTAAAGTCAATCTCCTGAGGAATGACCGTATATTTATAGTATCTCGGCTCCATCATATCAAAAACATTTTATTTTCAAACGATCTTTCACACAACCTGCCCTTCTATTTTGGCAAACGGCCGCAGATTACGCAAAATCCGTGCGAGATTGCGGGGGAAGTCGGAATAAAAAATTCGAAAACATAACGATTCCAAGCGAAGAAGACCGGATACAGATCTCAGGCAGTCAAACGACCTTACAAAGGACAACGGGACAACTCTTCTTCCGGCCTACATGACGCCTCTGCTGTAGGTTCATTGCTCCGGAACAATCTCGACCCTCATGCCGAGGGCATTGACAATCCTGTAGAATGTCCCGACGCTCGGAATTATTGCTCCTTTTTCGACTCTTGATATATAGGATTTCGAAGCGTTTATCTTGTCGGCGACCTCACCCTGCGTCATCCTCGCCTCTTTTCTTGCCTCCAAAATAATTTGGCCGGAATAGAAGTCGTATGCCCGTTCTTCAGCCCTCGCCCGCTCCGGTGTGCCGACAGCGCCAAACTCCCTGTCGAGAACAACGTCATAATCAACGAGTTGATGATTGTTTGTCTGCATAGTACTCATTCTTAATGTTTATTGCCTTTTCTATCTCCCCCAACGGAGTTTTCTGAGATTTCTTCCTGAAGCCATTGAATAAGACAACTATGTTTCCGTCATCAAAGATAAAGAATACCCTAAAAATATTTCCTCCATACAATGTCCTCAGTTCATAGATCCCATCTCTCAGATGCTTGACAAATTTTGTGGATATACGGTTCTGAGCCTTAAGCAGAAGCAAGCCATATTTGATTTTCTCCTGCTCCTTTGGTGTCAATGTCTCCATAAAACTTTCAAAGTATCCGCCGTAGCTGACAATTCGTCGAGTCATAGTGCAAAAATATAAAAAGTTTCAATATAATACAACCGAATTATAAAATAACAACACCGCGCTTCTTTGAGAGCCGTTGCAATAATAGGAAGAAAATGCAGAAAAATCGACAAACCTAAAAAAAGAAATACCAGATTTTTCTTTTTCTTCTACTAGAGTAATTTTTTCTTTACGCTGAAGGTAAAAAAAACAGATTATTTTCTGTTTTTATAGATTCTATAGGTGAAGCTGTCACGGATGCGGCGGTAGTAACCGACGAAGAAAGGGGCAATGCGGTTGTAGAGGACATGATGAACTACCCTGTCGCGGAACTCAGCAGCGAAGACCTCACGGGCTACCGTGTCATTTATCGTAAAGAAGATGCTTGTCCCCACAATGTATGTCCTGTCGTTTAACTCACGCCACAGTGTCACGATGTTTTCTTCAAGGTCAAGTTCAAAGGCCAGTTGGGAAGCCGTCCCGCGCCTGTGCTGGCGGGCATCGTAGTAGGCGGAGAACACTTCGGTAAGCTTGAAGTCTGCTGTTCTGTCATCTTGACGCATCGCCTTCCTTTGTCAAAAGCTGTGACAGTTTCGTGAACGACTCGGAAAATGCAGCAAACTGATTCTGCGAGAGCTGTTTCAGGTCGTGCGAACCTCGATTTTCGCGGAACGAAGATGCAGCAGAGCTGACTTCACTGCGGCAGATATTTGCATTTACCTTGTAGAAATCCAGCAGCAGGTCGTAGGCTGCCATGAAACACAGGAGCTCTCCGAAGACGGATGCTTCACCGGACGAGGCTGAACACGGACGCCTTCCCGCCAGCCCTTATAGCCGTTTTCATCGAACAATGCTATAGCCGGAAGTTCAACATCCACGCTGCCGTCCATGAGGTTGCTCTATCTGGTTCCTGAAAGAATCTTCTCAATGCTGAGATGCGGAAAGCCGAGGGAATATACGTCCTGACCAACGGTCTTGACGAAACTGCGGTTCACCTGATAGGCCTTGAAGTGGGTGACGAACATAAAGGCGGACTCGTCGTAGGCCTTCATGAAGTTGCCCTCACGGAACAGAACTATAGTGCCGTGCGATGCGGCACGGGATGTCATTGACAGTTTCTCAACGGTTATCATCGGTGTTCTGCGATTGAGTATTATAAAAGGCAGGGGTGCAAGTTCTTGAGGCAACAGACGGAGTGGGCGTTAAAATGGTTGTTGTTCATGTTCACGCTTGAACCATTGAAGTTCAGGTTGTAGACGTTGTTACTGTTGTACGTCGTTGACGATCAGTAGTTGCCGTTGGAGTTTGGGCAGCCGCTTAATGTTGGGCACGGGAGAGACAGACGTCAATCCCCAGACTCAATCTGAATGACTGGCCAAGCCAGTGGGCCGCTGAACTTGCAGATCCTCTCCGGAAAGCCTCTCAACCCTCCGGACTCCCGATTGCGCCCCGGCCTATGATTATATAGTCAAGAGAATCCATTTCTTCGAGCAATTCATCCATCTAATTATTAAATTCAGAGTTATAATCAACACAACACACCATCCAAGCAGACTGATAATCGGACGAAGAAACCCGACTTATATTGTTTCTGTGCCTGAGCCGCATTATAAATCAATGTGATTGCAGCAATTATCAATGGGAACTGCACAGAAAGCATCGACAATACCTCATACAAAGTCAAAGAATTTTCCATCGGCATATTTTGTCATTACTATTCGGTATATCACAGAGATGGGCAGAGCAATACAAATCAACGAAATCAGATTCTTCTTTTTTGATTTTCTTTTTCTTTCATAAAATCAGTTAACCCCTTTGCCAATACAACACATGGTCTCTCTGACATGTTTTGCTCTGCACGGCAGAAAGTATGTTGACTCATTTATTATTCTCCATCCTTAGAGCACAATTATTCATGAAAGAAGTCCCGGAGTTCGTCATCAGAGAATGTGTAAGTCACAATAAGACTGAAAAGATTTCCCATACTTTAAAAAATTTTATTGATTAACACCATTAGTGCCCACTAAAAATTTATATATAGGTCTTTGAAAATATTGATAGTTAGAGGGAGTTTGACGAGTAAACGGTTTTTAATCGTAACTTTGCCTGCGAATCAGACAGTTATGCATAAAGGATCGTTTGTTTTCGCTCAATCAGCTTCGTATCTTGACCGAAACAAGTTCAACTACCTTATCACCACGGCGTCAGTTCATGACTCCTAGGCGATGAAGGCAGGACAGATACTTCGTTTTTCTGACTAACACAATGGATATCACCACATTAGAAGTAACACTCCTTTACAAGAACCGTTGGCCCGTGGAGCTGTTCTTCAAATGGGTAAAGCAACATCTGAAGATCAAGAAGTTCTGGGGAGACTCCGAAAACGCAGTCAGAATTCAGATCTACACGGCGATTATCAGTTACTGCCTGGTGGCCATTGTCCATCACAAGATGAAACTCAAGACGTCAGTCTACAATGCCATTCAAGCCATAGGAATCTCGCTGACCGATACAACACCACTCATCGACCTCTTTAACAAATCTAACCTCAGTATTGACAAAGAACTTGACGGGGTCTATGAACCCATGTTGTTTGATTTTTAACTTTTAATTACGTCCACAACTTTTAGTGGACAGCAATGGATTAACATTTTGAACTATTTTCGTCAGTCTGGGCAAGGCCTTCGGCCTCACCCAGACTGACATTATTATTTGATGAACCGGCAGGTTTCGCCTTGAGGCAGGAACCTGTCAGTTCTTGAGGCAACGGACGGAGAACACGTTAGAACTGCTGAGGCCGTACACTCCCACAACCGAACCAGCGAAGAACAGGCGGTAGGCGCTGCCGCTGTCGTTCCCTGTGGACGACCAATAGTAGCCGCTGGAGGCGACACTATCACCAACGTCACATCCAGCCATAGGCAGGAACACTGCCTTCACGCCCTTCTTATACGGAGTCGAGCCGGAAAACCATCGACCGGTAATGCCGTTGTGCACCTCTGCTTCCGAATAGTTCCGAGACAGCATCTCAAATTCGTATTTAGTAGGCAAACGCCAACCTTTAGGACAAGCCACCTGAGCCTTGTCAAAGTCGTAGTAGCCTCCATACGGAGTTGTTTTCGAAATTCCGACATTCTCTTCCGCCCAGACAAGACCGTCAATCTCGACTCCCTGACTGCAAGACATCGCCAACGGCAGACTCAATACTACTATCACAATGGCATTAAATAAGTTTTTCGTCTTCATTATGTTACATTTGTTTTAGTTTGATTTTATTCTCAACCTCAATGCTGGACATCATCGCAATCCAGAAGTTCAGCCCAGATTCCCGTATTCGCGTCAATCTGTCCCTGCATTGCAGACCTGACCGAACAAACAAATCATCGGTAGAAGTTGAACCGGGTCAGAATGCCCAAACAAGAAACGCGATTATTGACACGGCTATCACCGTTATGATTATCGGGAATTCCTTTTTCTCTGTCATTGCCATAAATTTGCATTTACTGATATTCAACATTTTCCTTATTGCATCTGTAATGTTCTCACAATTTTCCAATAAACTGATATAATGCCGCTATTTTATTTTTTAACACAACGAACGGAGAAGGCGACAGAACGAATTCCATCACCCATGCACACTGGCCTCCCAAAAACGTCTCTAACGCCCAGACCACGGGCTACTTCGTCGTCGACCGCCGTGGATGACCAATAGAATCCGCCGGAATCAACATCTTCCTTGCCATAGCCCTCACTACAACCTGCCATAGGGAGAAAGACGGCATCAACGCATCCTTGTACGGAGTGGAACCTGAAAGCCAAACGCCATTCATGCCGTCATAACTTACCGGTTTCGAATACTGAAGACAAAGACGCTCCAATTCATCAGACGTTGGGAGTCTCCAACCGTCCGGGCAAGCCTTGAGAGCCTGATCATAGGTGTAGAGGTCGCCGTAAGGATTATCCTCAGTAGCTCCGACATTCTTCGCAGCCCATTTAAGGCCACCTACATTGACATAGGACTTCCTGCCGCATGAACTGAACGTAACTGCCACAACGCAGCACACCAAACATACAAATAATTTTTTCATTTAACCATGAAAATTTTGTTTCCGCAAGACTCCCGAGCGGATGCTTGTAAAAAAGAAAGTGTGGAGTCTGGTTCGCTTATCTAAAGAGAGGTCCTGACAAAACCCGGAAATAAATAAACTGAAACAATACCCCACACCCGTATCGATGGTGTTGAACACACGCACGCGAATACAGATGACGGTGCTGTCGTTTATCCTTATTTCCTTTGAAACTGTCAGATTTCTCTTTAAGGACGATGCGAAAACACTTTCACCAATATGTAATGCTCCCGATCACATGAACCTTGAGCGCTGCAAAGATAGAAAATATTTCATAACGAGCCGCACCGTCTGGGGAATTATTTCACTGTCAATTTACTCAAAACCCGTCACATAGGAAACATTCAGCAACATGTATTACACTATCCGAGGTCATTCCATATTAGAATCTGAGCCATATAACTATTTTTGTTGAGAGCAAATGAAGAATCGGGAATGGCGAAAGAGAAATCAATCGCACGGCACTTTCTTTGCAAGCATTTGCCTTGCAATAATTTACGGAGCAATCCGTGGATGCGGACTGTTCCAAAGTCTCACCATTAACCACAAGTAACATGAAAAGTATTCTATGTCTGTGTGCGGTGGGAGCAGCATTGGCAGCTTTCCCGCTATGCTCATGCGCAGGGCCGGTGGACAACACCCCCGTTGCTTCTCTGGATTTGTCCCGCTATCTCGGGACATGGTACGAAATCGCGAGGTTCAACCATTCGTTTGAAAGGGGTATGACCGACGTCACTGCGGAATATCTCCTGCGCGACGACGGCAAGGTCGATGTCATCAACTCCGGATGGAAGGACGGCCAGATGAAAACAGCACACGGAAAGGCAAAACAGCCGAAGCCGACAACGGAGCCCGCTCTTCTCAAAGTCTCGTTCTTCCTTTTCTTCTATTCCGACTACCGGGTCCTGATGCTCGCCGACGACTACAGTCTTGCGATCGTCGGAAGTTCAAGCGACAAATACCTGTGGATTCTCTCCAGAACCCCGTCCATCACGCGGGAGACCGCCGAAAAGGTGACAGCGGAAGCGGCAAGAAGAGGCTACGACACATCGAAGCTGATCTGGGTTGACCAGACGAGAAATCTGCCGGTGCAATAGACATTTATCGTCAATTTAGCAATTTTCAAACAGACAATCCGGCAGGGCGGGAACAAGTTTTCGCCCTGCTTGATTATGTCACTCTCAATTCATTCAAATCCCGTCCCGTCAAACACGACATCGGGAAATATCGTACAATCCGATGAATTTTCCTTTTGAATTCTGATTATTATGACTATTTTTGCAGAGAACAAATGGAGGTCGGACATGACGAAAGAGGAATTGATTGAGCGGCTTGACGACATCGAATGGGAAGATTTCGAGGTGAAGAGTGCACCGATAAAACTACCGATAAAACTAGCACAAAAACTGGCACAAACATACGGGATTTGATAATACGGTCGATTCGTTCAAACCCATCAATCATGGTTGAAGAATTGGCGCAAATCTGCAAATTATCGGGAGACGGCACAAGGTATCATATAAAACAACTAAAGAAGGACGGCATCCTGCTACGGGTAGGAAAGAAAGGCGGGCATTGGGAGATTTTGAAATAATGAATAGGCTTCAAAATGGAGCCGGGATTCAAAATAAACAATTAACTTTTAACACCTTATAATTATGGCAACAAAGTATTCCGGAACACAGACCGAGAAAAATCTGGAAGCGGCTTTTGCCGGCGAGTCACAGGCACGCAACAAATACACCTTCTTCGCCTCAAAGGCAAAAAAGGAAGGGTTTGAGCAGATAGCCGCCTTGTTCCTTGAGACGGCAGAGAACGAGAAGGAGCACGCAAAGCTCTGGTTCAAGGAACTTAACGGCATAGGAGACACGGCGCAGAACCTCGCGGCCGCAGCCGACGGTGAGAACTACGAATGGACCGACATGTACGAGGGATTTGCAAAGACGGCCGAAGAGGAAGGCTTTCCTGAACTTGCAGCAAGGTTCCGTGGCGTAGCGGCCATCGAGAAACGCCATGAGGAGCGCTATCGCGCACTTCTGAAGAACGTTGAAACGGCGACCGTCTTCGAGAGATCAGAAGTTAAGGTGTGGGAATGCCGCAATTGCGGCCACATCGTAGTCGGCACAAAGGCTCCGGAAATATGCCCGGTCTGCGCACACCCGCAGGCATATTTCGAGATTCACAAGGAGAACTATTGACAATTTGGGGCAATCTTACAGAGTCGGATAGACGGCCTGGATGAGTCTGGCTGCAAGTGAAGGGTCAACCGACGGGTCGGAGGACATTAGACGCATCGGAATCGGTGCGTCTTTTCTGCGGTATGGAGGCTGGAAGTAGGGGGCGTCGAGCAGGTGCATCCCGCAGCGCTCGTAGAAGCGGATTCTTCTGGCGGCTATGGGATTTTCGGAAGATGGCTCTTCAACCTCGAAAACGAACGGCAAGCCATGCGCAAGAAACTTTCCGGTCACTTCCGTGAAGATCTTCTCGCCGAGCCCGCGTCCACGGACGGAGGGGCTCATCGCGAAATGCTCCACATAAACCATCCCGTCAAGCGCCCACCAGCTTAAAAGTCCTATCACGCGGTCCCCGTCAATAATGCCGGCGTCCGATGCCACGCAATCATAGTCCCATGCGCAGGAGTCGGCAGAAATATCCTCAACAATGGCATTATAAAAGAAACGCTCGTCCCCGTCAACGGCCGCTTTGTGCATTTGTGTATCACGGCGTTCATTCTCGGAAAAACTTTCGAGCCAGATCCTCTCCGTCTCCGCATATAGTGGGCTTTCGGTATTTATTCTTATTATTCTCATTTGTAAATTGATGGGATGGGAAGAATCATAAACTGAAAGATGGGTCAAAAACGCGTCGAAGAGCCGCCGCCACCTGTCATTCCGCCGCCGAATGAGCCAAACGAGCCGCCGCCGAATGAAGATCCGCCGCCGAAGCCTCCGACAATAGGGCCTGAACCGCCACCAATGCCCGAACTGCCACCGGAATTCCGGCGTGGAATAATCTCATCAATATAGTTTTCTTCCCCGCAGCGGTTGCAGACATAGAAATTTCTCATACGGCCGGTATGCTTCTTCGATGCAGGCTCAATGATTTCGGAACGTACATATTTCATATCCCCGGTTACTCCGCAGCCTCGACAGGTAATAGACTTGCCCATTTTCTTGCGACGACGTTTAGGACCACGCGCAGCCACGACACACAGGGCGATGACGAGGGATACTCCCACGATAAAAAACTCCCAAAACAGATCATCGTCCTCATAGTCGCCAGCAAATTCGTCAGGATTGACGTCGCCTTTGAGGACATCGTTCACAGCGGAAACTCCGGCAATAAGCCCGGAACCATATTCCCCGTTCTTCATGTACGGAATCATCACATTGCTCTGTATGCGCTTGCAGTAGACGTCCGGCAGCGCGCCCTCAAGGCCATACCCGGTGTTGAACACAACCTCGCGTTCGCCCGGAGCAGTCGTCAGAACAATCAGAAGCCCCTTTTCGCTGTCCTTGCCGCCGATTCCCCACTTGTTGAAGAGTTCAACTCCAAACTCGTGAAGCGAGCCGTATTTTCCGTTGTCAATCGCGGGGAGCACGACGACAGCTATTTCAGATTGGAGAGAGTCCTTGGCAAAGTGACACAGGGCGTTCAGACTGTCCTTCTGGGACGGAGAGACGACGCCGGAAAGGTCTGTAACATAGCTCCAAGAAAGGATTTCCGTCTGCGGGACGGTCTCGACGGTGTATCTTGCCGGAACAGAGGATGTCTGAGCAGAGGATTCTTGAACAGAGGATGTCTGAACAGAGGATTCTTGAACAGAGGATGTCTGAACAGGAGATTCCTGAGCCGCGGATGCCAACGCCAGGAACGCCGAAAAAATAATGATTATAAACTTCTTCATAAAAACACTGTGCAAAGGTCTGCTCTCCCGGTCGATATGACATTTTCTCCTATTCAGTCGAAATGACAGAGCAGCCTCTATTACTTACATTATCTCGCAAAGTTAAGAAAATCATTTGTCTCAATCCAAAAAAGAGGTATATTTGCGTCGTTAATTATTAGTGGTTATGATTCAACTTACAGCTACAGAGACAGTTGCGACGGCTGCCGGGTATGCGGTACCGGCATGGGCGATGATTCCTTTCGCCGTGATGCTGATAATGATTGCCGTCGGTCCGCTGCTCGCCAGGAAATGGTGGGACAAGAATTCCCACAAACTTTTTGTGTCGCTCCTGCTGGGAGCTCCGGTTGCAGTTTTTCTCGTAAGGCACGGGCTGGCACACGAACTCGAGCATCAGATCGTCTATGACTATCTTCCTTTCGTCATCCTTCTTTTGACACTCTATGTCATCACAGGCGGAATTCACGTCAGCGGAGACATCCGCCCAAGTTCCGGCATCAACACTGCCATGCTGGGAACAGGCTTCGTGCTTTCGTCCTTCATGGGAACCACAGGGGCGGCAATGCTGCTCATCCGGCCTGTTCTTGCAGTAAACGAAAAACGCAAGTACAAAGTACACACGCTGCTGTTCTTTATAGCTCTTGTCGCGAACTGCGGCGGTCTGCTCTCCCCTCTCGGAGACCCGCCTCTTTTCATGCTCTATCTGCGAGGCGCTTCATTCACGTGGTTCATAAATATGCTTCCGGAATGGCTTTTCACGGGAGGCCTTCTGTTGCTGATATACTATCTCTGCGACAAGTTCTATTTCTCGAAAAAAGAGGATCCGTCCGCATTTGAGATGCCGGAGCAAAGGCAGCCGGTTCGTTTCAGGGGCAGAAAGAATTTCATGTACCTTATGGGCGTCATCCTTGCCGTAGCGTTCATCAATCCGACATTCATTCCACAGATGGACGCCCCTGACGCAAAGTTCTGGGTCAAGTTCCTCCGCGAGTTCGTGCTTCTCGCCCTCATGGGAATATCCCTTTACACAACGGCGAAACACGTCCGCTACGGAATGAACAAATTCTCCTGGAATCCTATACTTGAGGTGGCGGCACTATTCCTCGGAATCTTCGTCACCATGACGCCGGCTCTCCTCTACATGGAAGAGAACGCCGCGAGACTCGGATTTGACGAGGTCTGGGAATTCTACTTCTCCACCGGAGCTCTCAGCTCATTCCTTGACAACACGCCTACCGCAGTGGCATTCCACAGCCTTGCAAGCGGCCTTCCGGAATCTGTCGCGGCAGCTGGTGCGGGCATTGTGAATGGTGTATTTGAAGGAGTTCCGTTTGTCGCAGGCATTCCGGAGATTCTTCTGAAGGCAATCTCCATCGGAGCGGTATTCTTCGGTTCTCTCACCTACATCGGCAACGGCCCTAACTTCATGGTGAAATCCATCGCCGAGAGCCAGGGGATAAAGATGCCGTCATTCTTCGGCTATATGGCCAAGTTCTCCCTCGTCATCCTTCTTCCTGTCTACGTCCTTCTCTACTTTATCTTTCTATAAGAAACCTTCAAAAAATAACCTGCATCATCTTTCTCATTCTTTTCGGTCTATCTTTATTTTCTCATCAGTCGTGTACCTCCAGTACACTCCTTCTTCCAAAAGAAATCTATACTCGAAAATAATTGACAAATCTGACGCAGTTTATTTTTTTCATGTTTCTAAGTTTTCATTTTCTACAGCAGCGGCTTGAGGTAGGGGCCGGTGACGGAGGCGGGGTCGGCGGCAACCTGCTCCGGGGTGCCCTGCGAGACGATGAGACCTCCGCGGCGGCCGCCTTCGGGACCGAGGTCGAAGAGGTAATCGACGGACTTGAGGACATCGAGATTGTGCTCAATGATGATGACGGTGTTGCCGCCGTCAACGAGTTTCTGGAGGACACCGAGAAGAACCTTGATGTCTTCGGTGTGGAGACCGGTGGTGGGTTCGTCGAGGATGTAGAGAGTCTTTCCTGTGGATTTCTTGGAGAGTTCTGCAGAAAGTTTCATGCGTTGGCTCTCTCCGCCTGAAAGCGTGACGGAGGATTGACCGAGGGTTATGTAGCCGAGGCCGACGTCAAGCAGGGCCTTGAGCTTCACCGCAATGGCAGGCACCGGTCTGAAGAACTCGTATGCCTCTGAAATCGGCATCTCAAGCACGTCATTGATATTCTTCCCCTTATAATAGACAGCAAGCGTATCCTCCTTGTAGCGACGACCGCCGCACTGCGGGCAGACCACGTTCACCGACGGAAGGAAATTCATTTCTATAACCTTCAGACCGGCTCCCTTGCATTCCTCACAACGTCCCCCCGCGACATTGAAAGAGAAACGGCCCGCCTTGAACCCGCGGACCTTTGCGTCCGGAGTCGCCTCAAACAATTTTCTAATGTCGTCGAACACGCCCGTGAAAGTGGCAGGATTGCTCCTCGGAGAACGGCCTATCGGTGACTGGTCAATCTCTATAACCTTGTCTATGTTCTCCACGCCCTCAATCGAGCCATACGGAAGCACAGGAAGCTTGGCTCTGAAGAACTTGTTTTTCAGAATCGGCATCAGAGTCTCGTTAATCAGAGTCGATTTGCCCGAACCGCTGACTCCGGCAACTCCGATGAAGCATCCGAGAGGGAATGCCGCATCGACATTCTTCAGATTATTGCCATGCGCCCCTCTTATCGTCAGAAACAGCCCATTCCCCGGACGGCGCACGGCCGGGACTTCGACACGTCTGATTCCACGCAAATAATCCAAAGTCACCGAGTTGCCGAAAATGCAGTGCTCCACGACATCTTCCTCACCCGCCGAATCGACAAATCCGGGATTTTTTCCTTCCACCGCCCCCTGATGTGCGGCCAACAGCTTGAACGGGCCGTTCATGCAGATGCGCCCGCCCTCGGAACCAGCTCCAGGACCGACATCCACGAGCCAGTCGGCTGCTTTCATCGTCTCCTCATCATGCTCCACAACCATCACAGAATTGCCGCTGTCACGAAGTTCCTGCAAGGAAGCAATCAGTTTGCGGTTGTCCCTCTGATGCAGCCCGATTGAAGGCTCGTCGAGGATGTAGAGCACGTTCACAAGCTTCGACCCGATTTGCGTAGCGAGCCTGATGCGCTGGCTTTCCCCTCCCGACAGCGACGCGGTGGCACGGTCGAGCGAAAGGTAGTCAAGACCCACGTCAAGCAGGAACTGCACCCTCTCGTCAAGTTCCTTGAGAATGTCCCTGGCAATCGCGTTCCCCCTGTTGTCAAGTTTTTCCGGCAGGTTCAGCAGCCACTCCTTCAATGCGCTGATTTCCATCGCCGAGACCTCCCAGATAGGCTTTCCGTCAATCTTGAAACAACCGCATTCCTTCTTCAGCCTTGTCCCGCCGCACTCCGGACACACAATCTTGTCGTCAATGTCGCCCACAATTCCCGGAAACGACACCATCTCTGACATGGCCCCCTCCCCAACGCGGAAAAGTTCGTCAGAGCCATAGATTATCAGAGTCAGAGCTTCCTGCGGCACGAGTTCTATGGGGTCGTATAATGAAAAGTCATATTTCCTTGCAATGGAACGGATTATGTCAAATTTCTTTGTCTGGCGGATATTCCCCAGAGGCACGATTCCTCCGTCCGCAATCGAAACTGACGGGTCCGGAATTATGGACTTCACATCGACATTCACGATGGTTCCAAGTCCCTTGCAGTGGGGGCAATAGCCCTGCGGAGAGTTGAACGAGAACGTATGTGGGGCCGGCTCCTCAAGGGACAGACCTGTGTCCGGGCACACCAGATGCTTCGAATAGTGGTGCAGTTCACCCGTTTCCATGTCCAAAACCGCAAGCGAGCCCTTGCCAAGGTTCAGAGCCGCCATCACTGACTCCCGAATCCGCTTTTCGTCCTTCACTTCCGGCTTGAGCCTGTCAATTACAAGTTCAATAAAATGCGGTTTGTAGCGATCCAGCGCCTCAATTTCCGAGAGTTCGACGATTTCAGAGTCAATCCGTGCCTGTGTATATCCCCTCTTTCGCATCTGGGCAAGCAGTTCCTTATAGTGCCCCTTGCGTCCCCGGACGAGCGGAGAGAGAAGCATGCACTTGCGCCCGCCGTAGTTTCCGATAATCAGAGAGACTATCTGGTCATCGGTGTAGCGCACCATCTCTTTTCCCGTCGCCGGGGAGTAGGCCTTCGATGCACGGGCGTACAGAAGTCTCAGGAAATCATATATTTCCGTAATCGTACCGACAGTCGAACGAGGGTTCTTTCCCGTCGTCTTCTGCTCGATTGCGATGACGGGGCTGAGTCCCTCTATGCTCTCCACCTGAGGCTTTTCGAGTATTCCCATAAAATGCTTCGCGTAGGTTGAGAGCGTGTCCATATACCTCCGTTGTCCCTCGGCATACAGAGTGTCGAATGCAAGCGACGACTTTCCGCTCCCGCTCAAACCCGTAATCACAACGAACTCCCCGCGCGGAATGTCTAATGAAACATTTTTCAGATTATGCGCATTCGCGCCCCTTATCTCGATATATTTTCCGGTCGATTTCATACTGCAAAATTACTAATTTTATATAAAATATGTCCGTCCCGAGCACCTTCGGTCACTAATTTGTAGGGAATCAGCGGCGCTTGGTGCAACCGCGTTCAGAAGACAAATGAAAATATGACAATATATATATGGAGAAGATCAGAATTTATTGCGAAAACACAGACAGCTACCGCGACGTCGAATTTGGGACCACGCTGCTTGATATAGCAAAGGATATGATGCCGAAGGAAACGGAGGGGACGGAAGACAAGCAGATTCTGGCGGCGCTGGTGGACAACACGCTGAAAGGACTGGGTTTCGAGATTTGCAGACCACACAGAATCGAGTTCATAGGCTACGGCCACCCCAACGGAATCCGCACATACGCCCGGTCGCTCTGCTTCGTGCTTCAGAAGGCGGTGAGGGACGTTTTTCCGGATAAATTCCTAAACATCAAATATGCACTTCCGAGCGGGCTCTACTGCGAGTTACACGAAAATCCCGAAGGAGGGAAATATGAGGTACATGTGCCTTCTGGCGGGGAGTTGCGACTGATCAAGGCAAAAATGAAAGAGATTATCGCCCAAAACATCCCGTTCCGCAAGGCGATACTCACAGAGGACGAGGCGGAGAAACTTTTCGCGAAGAATGGCCAGCCGGAGAAGATTGAACTGCTGAAAACACTTGGCCGATACACCTACAGCGTCTATTTCATCGAAGACACGGCAGACTCATTCTACGGGCCGATGCTGCCGTCCACAGGCTACCTCAAGACATTCGAACTGCGCCCGTTCGGCAAGGGTCTGTGCCTACAATATCCGGGGCTCGGACAGAAGGACAGGATTCTCCCGATGAAGAAGCAGTCGAAGCTTGCCGCCGCGCTCGACGATCACGAAAAATGGAGCCGTGTGCTCGGAGTCAGCAGCGTGGGCTCGCTTAACAAGGCCATACTCGAAGGACATGCCCGCGAAATCATAAACCTCGCCGAAGCGCGGCATGAACGCAAGTATGCCGCCATCGCAGACGCAATCTGGCAGAAACACGAAAGCGTGAAGATTGTTTTCATTGCCGGCCCATCATCGTCCGGAAAGACTTCCTCATCGCTCCGTCTCGCGCAACAGTGCAAGATTCTCGGGCTGAACCCGAAGGTCATCGAACTTGACAACTATTTCGTCGATCGCGAGCACACTCCGAAGGACGAGAACGGGAACTATGACTTCGAGTCTCTTCATGCGATGGACCTCGACTTTCTCAATGCACAGTTGAACGACCTGCTCTCGGGCAAGGAGGTGGAGATTCCAAGATTCAACTTCAAGACTGGCGTCCGCACTTTCGAGGGCAACAGGATGAAACTCGAAAAGGAGGATATACTCATTATGGAGGGAATCCACGCTCTGAACCCGGAAATGGTGCCCGGAGTGGACCAGACGAGGATTTTCCGTGTCTATGCATCAGCGCTCACGTCCCTTTCGCTTGACGAGAACAACAACATCTCCACGACAGACAACAGGATTCTGCGCCGTATGGTGCGTGACAACCGCGTCAGAGGCATATCCCCGGAAGAGACGATTCTCCGCTGGTCGAGCGTCCGCCGTGGCGAAAACCGCAACATCTTCCCGTTCCAGGAAAATGCCGACGTGATGTTCAATTCCGCTCTCGTGTTCGAACTCCCGATGCTGAAATACTATGCAGAACCGCTTCTGCGCCGCATCAGCCCGACATCTCCAGCCTACGGCGAGGCCGTGCGCCTGCTGAAGTTCCTAAGTTACATCGTGGCCCTGAGCCCGGAGGAAATCGCTATGATACCGCCGACCTCAATCATGCGCGAGTTTATCGGAGGGCAGACGCTGTAGGCTGAAATTCGACCACGAGAGCAGTTTCCGGGGCAACTTTGGTGCTGTCGTCTATGGTGACGGTGGTGCCGGTGAGGACGTCGATGCCCTCTTTCAGGCCTTCGGAAATCTCGGAATAATAGCTCCACGGGATGGTTTTCTCTTCTTCGGAATTGTTGATAAAGACGAAAACCGCCTTGTTGTCGTTGTAGCGGAAGAATGCGTATGTGTTGTCACGGGTGATAAAATGCAGAGTGCGTCCTGTGTGGATGACCTCAGCTGTCTTTCTCCAATTGAAAAGACGGCTCACATAGTCGAAAAGCAGTTCCGCCTGTCCCGGATAGACAGCTTTGCCGTCAGTGTTGAGGCGCTGAGCCTCGCGGCCTTCGTGAGTGAAAAGATTCATCTTGTCACCAGGCCAGCCGCCCGGGAAATCCACTCTCAATCCGCCGTGTCCCTGCGAACGGTCTGCCGAAACCATCATAAGCTCGTCACCGGCAAAAATCTGTGGAATACCCCTCATTGTCGCCATCAGAGTCATCGCAAGCCTGAGTTTCTTCGGATTCTTCCCGACCACATCCCCAATTCGGTCCGTGTCGTGGTTGCCGGCAAAAATCAGCAGATTATTCACATTGGGATAGAGAAAATCGTGCGAGAGAATCTCGTATATCCTCGTCATTCCGCAGCCCCAACCTGCTCCCTCATTCAGTCCCATACGCAGGGCGTCGTGAAGAGGAAAATCCATCACTGAAGGGAGATTGGAGTTGAAGTTGTTCACAAGCGCATCCTTCTGCCAATAGGCAAGCTGCGGGATGGATGAAGTCCAGCACTCGCCCACTATATTGAAATTCGGGTACTCATCTGTGATGGCCTTGCACCAGCGGGACATAGGCTCTTTCTCGTTGTAGGGGTAGGTGTCCACCCGGAAACCGTCGAGTCCCGCATACTCCGCCCACCAGACTGCCCACTGAGTGAAGTAGCTGAGCACGAAAGGATTGTCGAGATTCATATCCGGCATCGAAGGGACAAACCATCCGCTTTCCTGGATTTCGAGGTCCTTTCGGGAAGCGTTCGGGTCCATATTCGTGGAAAAGCAGACATTGGTTCCGGTGTACTGCGGATATTGATGAATCCAATCGGCGAAAGGCAGGTCCTTCATCCACCAATGCGATGTGCCACAATGGTTTGTGACAATGTCCATCAAGACCTTAAGCCCCTTCCCGTGAGCCTTCCCGACAAACTCGCGATAGAGTTCGTTGCTGCCGAAACGGGAATCGATGTGATAGTAGTCGGATGCCGCATAACCGTGATAGGACTCGTGCTCCGCATTATCTTCCAAAAGCGGAGTCGGCCAGATTGCTGTCGCGCCGAGTTCCGCGATGTAGTCGAGATGGTCGATAATCCCCTGAATGTCACCGCCGTGTCTTCCGAAAAATTCGCTGCGGTCCGCCTTTTCAGCGGTGTCGGGTGTCGAATCATTAGACGGGTCGCCATTTGCAAAGCGGTCCGGCATAATGAGATAAATCATATCCGCACTCGAAAAACTTTTCCTCTGCGCAGAGCCCTCAACCCGCGCTCCGATTTCGTAGGCACGTTTGAAACTCTCCTCCCCTTTTGTGAACACGAGATAATATGTCCCCGGCTGCGCATTCGCTGATATGGCGACATCGACAAAAAGATAGTTCGGACTGTCCGCCTTATGGACTCCGCTCACCTTCACTCCGTTTCCGCCCTCAAAAACGACGTCATATTCCGAAATCCCCTCACCTTGAATCAAAAGTTGCAACGGGGTGTTCATTCCCACCCACCAGGAAAGAGGTTCGACTCTGCAAATCTGCGTCAAATCGGCATCCGCCACATCCTCCGGGACAAAAACCGCGTTTGAAGCGCAAGAGCCAAGCATAACTGCCGTCATAATAATTCCAAATATCTTTTTCATCTCAAAATTACTGAATAAAATTTTAATTCTATTTCGCATCCAGATTCCAGCTCCACGGCGGGCAGAGCTGTGCGGATACTGTGACAACATCATTCGGAAGCACCCTTCGGAAAACGAGTGTGCTGTCTTCGGTGGAAATGACTTCGAAACGGCCGCATTTTTCGCCCGGACGGAGCGAAGGATGGTCGTGACGGAAACGGATGAGGCTTTGGTAGAACTTGGTGAAATCATTTTCCTCCCAAGCAGGAATCGGGTCTTTTTCAAAGAAGAGGAAACGGTGGTCCCAACCCATCTCCTGTCCGGTGTAAATCAGCGGCTGTCCGGAAGGAAGCGTGAATGTGAGCACCGCCATCAGCTGCGCCGCATCGCCCATTCTCTCAAACTCTGTCCCAGCCCAGGAATTTTCGTCGTGGTTGGAAGTGAACATAAGACGGAAAGCATCTTGAGGGAAACGCTCCGAGTCACGGCTGATGTAGTCGAGAAGTTCGGGGATATTCTTTCTTCCCTGAGCGATGTCGTTCAACAGGTGGTGGAGTTCCCAAGCGTAGGATGCGTCGAAACCTGATGCGTGCAACTGCGGATCCTCGCCCTCTGCGAGCATATACATCCCCGGCCAATCCTCTCGCAGAGAAGCGATTGTCCTTGTCCAAAACTCGAAAGGCACTTCGCAAGCCATATCGCAGCGGAAACCGTCGATACCCTTTTCCATCCAAAAGCGCATAGCATTCTCCTGCGCGTCCCAAACATCCTTGTTGTCATAGTTCAGGGCGGCGATGTCAGTCCAGTCATATTCCACAATGGTATTTCCCAGCGAGTCCCTCTCATACCAGTCGGCAGGCTTGGAGTCAATCCAGACGGCATCAGGAGAGGTGTGGTTTGCCACCCAGTCAAGAATTACACGGAAGCCCTGTGCCTTTGCCGCGGCAACAAAAGCTTCGAAATCCTCCATCGTGCCAAACTCCGGATTCACCGCGCAATAGTCCTTAGCCGCATAGTAGGAGCCGAGAGTTCCCTTGCGCTCTTTCTCGCCAATCGGGTAAATCGGCATAAGCCAGATGACGTCCACTCCGAGTTCTTTCAGACGTGGAAGCTGAGCCTGTGCCGCAGCAAAAGTCCCTTCCGGGGTGTACTGCCGCAGGTTCATTTCATAAACCACCGTGTCATAAGTCCATCCCGCGTGAGGAGTCTTTTCCGAGCAGGAAATCAGCAATAGAAGTGCGAGAGCCGCAAAAAATGTCTTTTTCATCAAGTTCATATTATTAATTCGTGGTGTCCGGATCTATCTGCAATGGCGCTCTATCGCCTCTGCGCGTATTTTAAAGAAATTGTTGCTATCTTCCAAAAGACGATATTCCCCGTGGTTGCTCCAAGAGGCAGGACGGTCCTCGATTGACATATCCTCCCCTGTGTCATTGGAAACATAATCCACGATTTTTGAGTGCCATTCACGGATTCTCGCCATCGAGCGTGTGTAGTAGAATTCTCCTGCCACAGGGTCAACGAGAGAAAGGAGTGCGTCTTTGTAGATTTTCCGGAACTCCTCGTGTTTGAGAAGTTTGTAAATCAATGGGTTGGAATTATCTCCCCAGTTCAGAGGATCCTGGCGGCCGGCATCCATATCCAGATGGGATGTGCCGAGAGTATTGTCGTAGTCGTAGGGGATGAAGAAGAACTTGTAGGTGTAGAGGTCCTTCGAATTGAAGTAGATGTAGTAGTTGTTCTTATTCTTCCAATAGTCATCCCACATCCCCACTGCAACATTGACGGCGTAGGTTTTCAGCAAAAGTTCCACATCACAGACCTCAACAATCCAGTTTTTGAAATTCTCGTCTCCCTTGCCGGCTACTTTTTTTATGAAATCCTGCAACTGGGCCTTGGCAGCGGCATATTCCGCAGTCTGGGTCTTGAGTTCGTAGATCTTGTCTGAGCCATCGTTGCCGATAAGATGGTCAGAAGCGTCGGAAAGGGACGCCCCCGAAGAACATTTCCAAAGAAAACCGTCCTTGAACGCAAACTGTTTGGCCCTGGCATTGGCGTAGCGTCCGTCAACAAGTTCAATCATATTATAGACACCGAGATAGGTCTCGGACGGATCACCCGCCACCTTAATCCAAAGCCGGCAGTAGGCAGAATGAGGAGCTGTCCACACCCCGACGCGGTGGAAAAGGTCAAAGCAGAAAACTTCCCGCACATACATCGGGTCGTCCTTGAACCATTTGAGATAGAGTTTCTTGACCCCGTGCAGCTCGTGCGAGACGTCTTTGTTGTATTTGGTAAAGTTAAGCTGGAAGTGGCAGTGGTGCCAGCCCGTCTGCCCAGCCGTGTGCATCATTCCCTCATTCCCCTCGGGCCTGCGACGGGACGTGTTGCCCTTGAGACGAAGGCCGACGTCTCCGATTCTGATTTTTTCCTCTCCCTTGTTGCAAAGTACATCCGCGTGGATATATTCGGAAGTATTCTTATTCTTGTCAAATTCCCCAAGCAGCCGGTTCCACTCCGCGAGCGAAACTTCAAGATGAAACTCCGGGATGTCATCCCCGGAGAAAAGCCACCCAAGACCTTCCTCCGCCTTGAAACCACCGTCAGAACTGCTCCCGCTGCCCTGGTTCGTCGAGCCCCCATCCCCTCCGGAAGGAGTCTGAGAATTGTCAAGACCCAAATCCGGCGCACAGGCGCATACAAGAGCCGCCAGAGCAGTCAGTGCCGCAAGTTTTATTTTTTTTATATCCATAAATCAGACAACATCAGCCGGGAACAGAACTATTTGAAATTTGTCAGCACAACGAACTCTCCTGCCTTCAGAGGGATGCTGACCCGGCAGTCGGAACCCACATTATAGCTTTTTCCGCTGAAGAGGTCATACCAGGTTCCGGCTGATTTCAGGGTGTAGGTATCGTCGTAATCTGTAGTCTGGAAATTGCCGATGACCGCGAATGATTTGCCCTCGTTTGAACCGAAGATTGTGCGGGCAAGAACTCCACTGCCTGCATACATCTCAAAGCTCGCGTCCATATCGAACAGACGCGCATTGTCCCGACGGAATTTGAGAAGTTTCACGTATGTGTCGTAGAGAGCCCTGCGCTCCGGAACATCATAATAGTCCCAATGGAGCGGCTTCTCTCCCGTGCGTCCGTTTTCTTCAATTGAGACATCGTAGCCCAGTTCGCCGACCTGCCAAATCATCTTAGGTCCCGGAACGAGCAGCGAGAATGCGGCATTGAGTCCCAACCGTTGCATTCTTGCCGCAAGGTTTCCTGTGATTCCATTTCCCCATTTAAGAGATTTGTAGGCAGTCCTCTCTTCGTCGTGGCTCTCCATAAAGCCCACCCAGGAGCCAAAAGGCATAGAACTGCTTCCTGTCCAAATCTGATTCAAGTCGTCACCGTCTTTGAGCCATCCCATTGCAGTCTGGCAGTAGGCATTGTTCACATTGCGCCACATCTGCATACCTGCCGCAGCAAGAGCCTTCTCCTCACGAGTTTCACAGAAATGCTCCAAAATCACCACCGCACCCGGCTTAAGATCGAAAATCGCTTTGGCATATTCATTAAGAACATCGATTCTTCCCTGATCGTAGTTGCCGACAGTTGCGTCTGTGCATTTGCGCTGGGTGAATCCTTTCGTGAGGTCGAAACGGAATCCGTCAAATTTGTACTCTTCCAAAAGATAGCGCAGGCTCCTCTTGATGTGTTCCCGCACCATCGGGTTTTTGTGGTTCCAGTCGTGGAAAACGGAATAAGGATGCGGAGCCACTTCATTGAACCAAGGATTATTGGCTGCGGTCTGATTCTTTTCCGAATTCCAATAGAGCTTCGCCATAGGATGAGATCCGGTGGCGTGGTTATAGACAACGTCGAGTATCACGGCAATTCCCCTGCTGTGACATTCGTCGATAAATGCCTTATAATGTTCACGAGTGCCATAAGCCTTGTCAAGGGCGAAATAAGAGCAAGGGTCATATCCCCAGCTGTTGTTTCCGTCAAACTCCTGGACAGGCATAAGTTCTATTGCGTTAATGCCGAGTTTTTCGAGATAATCGAGCTTTTCCTCCGCACCCGAAAGATCGTGAGTGGCACTGAAATCCCTCAAATGAAGCTCATAAATCACAATGTCGTTTTTGTCCGCAACATTGTAATCCTTTATCTTCCAATTATATTCGGGACGATTGATTTGAAATGCGGAAACAAGGCCCGAAGTTCCGGAAGGATAGGCCGGCATATCCGGATAGGTTGAAGAGGATATCCATTTATCCTCTCCGCTATAGACAATCTCGGAATATGGGTCGGAAACGCGGATAGCATTTCCTTCGGAGTCTATCAGATGATACTGGAAACGGTATTCTTTAGAGGCATCCATTCCCGAGAGTTTGTACCACCAGCAACCCGCATTTTCGTCACGTTTCATCTGGAAACGGTTGGAAACTTTCCAGTCATTGAAGTCTCCGACAAGGAAACAATGCGGATAGTGTTTCCCGTCCTTATCCTTTTCATAAAGCACAAGCGTGACTTCCTGTCCGGTGATGTTGATTCCGTACTGCGCTCCGGAAGGCATTGCCGCCATCTCCACATCCGCAGGCTTGAACTCACGGCCTTCGTCCTTTACACTGAGGAAAAAGTCCGGCTTGGTCTGCTCTGTTCCATCGGCATTGCGAACAACGACTCCAATTCTTGTGAGCGGCTCGTCATCATCCACCCCGAACCATTGACGGATGGTCGGCTCAATCGGAAGTTTCCACACATCAGCGACTTCGGTCTTCTGCCAGAGGCATTTTTCGATATTCACATCCCAGTCGGCCTGCACGTGCTCCCATTCGAAGTTCACCACTCCAATGTGGGCATAAAGCTCGCCATCGTAGCCAGAGAAAGGAAATTTCCCGCCGGCCTTGAAGTAGAGCGTGCAGGACTCATCGGCGGAAGGCAGCTGCGGGTCCGATGAAAGTCCCGGCTGCAGATTGTTGATGTCGAATCCTGCCGGCGGATTATTCGGGTCGTCAGCCGGTCCGTCCGGTTTCTGGCAGGAAAAGAGCAGGGCCAGCAAGGCGGCTACTGAAAATAGAATGTATTTCTTCATAACGATTCTGTTTTAACAGCCGTCCGGAACAGTCCGCACGGAGTTCATATTGCAGCCAGCTGCCCGATCAGGAGCCGCTGGCCGATAAAAGAGATTTCTATCAAAAGAAATTACTTGATTTCAGTAACTGTTGCCTTTCCGCTTTCAGAGGCTGTTAGTTCGTAATCTGTGTCAACCAGAACATTCTTGATATCAACACTCTGATTGCTGTCTCCATGCCAACCTTCTCCGTTCTTGAAGATGATGTTGAGTCCCGGAACAGCTTCAGGAGTAGTGTACTTGTAGAACTCACCGTCCTTCACAAGCTTGACCTCAGAACCATCTCCACCTGTAGGCCATACCCAAGCCGTCGGTGTTGCAGTCCATGTTGCAGGCCACTTTGCACGTACAGTCACAATCACAGGGTCCGGCCCCGGAAGAACTTCACCTTTCTCGACCAGAATTACCTCAAGGTCACCCTCTGCAGCACCTGCACGGGATGTGAAACGCACGATAACCTTGTCACCAGTTGCTGCACCTTCGTAGATCTGGCAGTCTTTAGTCTCGAACCATGACTCGGCGCCATTCTCATCCATGACATTGAAGCCGTTGTTTCCATATACATCCTCAAGTTCAAACACATTGTTGCCCTTTGCTTCGGCCTGTTTATAGACCCATTCGCCACCACCCCAAGGGTGCTTGAAGGAAATTGCAGTTGCCGGCTCTTCCTTGATGTTAGGATCAGCTGCCCAAGCCTTAATCTGGACAAACACAACGCCGCCGTCATCAAAACCGGTTGCCTTAGGCTGTCCCTGATTCTCAAGTTCAAGAGTAAGGTTTCCCTGAAGAATGACGACATTGTCCTCTGTAACCTTAGGGTCAGGGTCGTTGTCGTCGACATTCTTTCCCCACTGGAATGACCAGCCTGCAAGTTCCGGCTTTGACGGAATAGCGCAGACCTTTATTGCCATGTCAGCGGCATAGTCAACTGTAAGCTGATACCAACGGCCTGTATCGTCACCCTCAACCGGAGTGAATTTGCAAGTCTCTGTATCTTTCTCTGACCATGAATTCACAGTACCGACAGCATAGATTCCGTTTGAATGTGTATTTTCAGGAACATAAACGACCATAGTGGTCTTTCCTGCTTCAGGAGCGTTGACAATAGGGCATTCGATGTCTTCACCGTTTCCACCATTGTTATCACCCGGATTGATGATATCCGGAGTCTTCTCACAACCGACCATTGCAAGAGTCACAGCGCACATTGCGCCCATGAAAAATTTATTGATTTTCATAACTTAAAATATTAAATGATTAATAAGTTTTTATCTGATAAAACATTTATTTGTCCGTCTCATATCCCTGATTCTGCGTCCAAAGCCCGCCGGATGTCTCTATCATCTTTCGAGGAATCGGGAACCAGTCGCGATGATTGTCAATGTCCGGCTTCTTGAAATCCCATTCTCCCTTTGCGAAGCGGTCGTAGCGTATCAGGTCACGGCGACGGACAAGTTCCCATGCAAATTCACGTCCGCGCTCGACGAGAAGTTCATCAAGGTCGAGAGCCGAATATGGAGCACATCCGACACGTGTGCGTATTTTCATGAACTCAGGATCTGCAAGCAATTCGTTGCATTTCTGCATATTGCCGGCACGTAAAGCGGCCTCATACTGCATATAAAGCACATCCGCATAGCGCAGGAGTACAAAGTCATTCTCACAATACTTGTTAGCTCCGACTTTGTCGACCTCATATTTGAGGAATCTGGCTCCGTCGTTGTGGGTAGCGTCCGTCAAAGAAGTAACCTGAGGGACGATAATGGCCTTAAGTCCTTTCTGCTTGTCAGTCATCTCAAGAATCACATCTGAATCGTCGCTTTCGAAAACCGGGCCGAGGAACCAGCCCCAACCGTCACAGCCATGTGTTCCGGCATCTGCAGGACATGGTCCGCGCCTGTCACCTTCCTTATAATTTCCGAGAAAATCTTCAGGAGCACAGAAGCCGTTCCAAGGCTTGTCGATAGTGTTCCAGCAGGTCTGGTGGCAATAATTCAGGGTAAGCATGGTTATGCGGAGCTTGTTACTCATCTTGCCGGCGACATCACGATAGTTGAATGCCGCATTACCGTTTTCGACAATCACAAAAATGTTCTCACGGCTGCCTTCATTCTGAATCTTGAAATTGGCAAAGAAATCATCCTCAATCTTATAGGACCCCGAATCTATCACCTTCTGGCAGAACTCCTGACAGCGTTTGTAGAAATCCTCTTCCTGATTTATGCCCTCAATCCCGCAGTTCTGGGCTGTAACACCATAAGAAACGGCGTTGAGGTAAAGACGGGCCAAGAGAGTGTAGGCCATGCCCTGCGAACAACGGCCGTAGTTCTCCGCACGGTTGGCATCCGTGATGGCAGGAAGCTTCGGTGCCTCTTCTTCAAGAAGAGTTACAAGCTTGTTCCACACCTCCCAAGGTTCACTCTGAGGTACAGCGGCAGAAGAATAGCTGTCAAGATAAGGGATGCGTCCGAACGAATCGAAAAGAGTGTAATAGTAGTAGCAGCGGAGCACCTTGAGTTCAGCACTAAAACGGTCGTAGAGACCTGCCTGCTGAAGACTCTCCTTTATCGACTCAAGCTGGCTGAGAATCTTGTTGCAGAGCACGGCACCGGCATTGGAATACTGCCATACAAACTCGAACGAAAGGTCGTTCGCTGTCCACGAATGGTCGTTGAAACCCTTCCAGTAACCGTCATCCGACCAGTCGTTGCCCGGATTTCTCACGGGGTTCACGCACTCGTCCGATGAAATCGTGTTGATTCCCCAGTATCCCCAATGGTCATGAAGCCATGCGACCTCCGCATAGGCCTGCCCGACGACCTTTGCGACATTTTCGGCATTGGAAAGCATTTCCTCTGAAGTCGGTTTTCCGAAAACTTCCTCATCAAGCATCCCTTCGCATGAAGTTGCAAGAAAAGCTGAGGCCAAAAGTAAACAATTCAATATCTTTTTCATAATTCTGATATATCCTGATTAGAATGTAAGATTAAGACCGACCATCACATTGCATACTGAAGGATAGAATCCTGCAGGGTCAATACCCGGACTCCAAACATCGGAAGTATTGACATCAGGGTCTGTTCCTGAGTATTTTGTGACAGTGAACACATTTTCAGCCGTAGCGAAGACACGCAGCGAACTGATGTAGGCGTTGTTCTTGAAATGGTGGGTGTAACCGAGGGTTATGTTGTCAAGCTTGAGGAAGGAACCGTCTTCAAGATAGTAGTCCGAGAAGACTCCCTGACGGTATGCACCTGCTCCCTTGGCAAGTTTCTTCACATCGTACATGAAGCAGTTGAGACCCTGGGATTTCTGAGGACCGTATGCCCAACGTTTCACATTAAGAATCTTGTTTCCGACATTTCCGCGGAAGAAAAGCGTGAGGTCAAGATTTTTCCAGCGGACCGTATTGTTCCAGCCATAGGTCATGACAGGCTGGGCAGAGCCGATTTTCTGAAGCTTGTTCCTGCCGTTTTCGTCCTTCTCGTAAACAAGGCCTCCCTTGCCGTTGAGACCTATGACATGATAGCCGTAGAAGGTGCCGACAGACTCTCCCTCGACAATCTTCTGAGTATTCACACCCATAAGTCCGTTCTCTCCGACACCGCCGCAAAGCATTTCCGAATAAGAGAGGTCATAAGTCTCTCCATTCAAGGTCACGTCTCCCGTAAGTTTGTCAAGACGGTTGTTGTTGAAAGCCATAGTGAGGGTTGTAGTCCAGCTCCATCCATTCATCTGGACAGGAACACCGGAGATTGCTATTTCAATACCCTTTGAACTTATCTCTCCACAATTGGCAAGCAGCTTATTGTATGGGAACGGAGGAGTAGGCACATCATATTCCCAGAGAAGGTCCTTGGTGTCACGATAGTAGAAATCAATGTTACCATAGAGACGGTTCTTCAAGAAAGAGAAATCAATACCGATGTTATACTCGTATTTCTTCTCCCAACGGAGGTCCGGGTTGGCATTCTGATTGATTCCGTAAGTAGTCACCCACTGACCGTTATACCAGAATGCACCGCCATTGGTGAGAAGCTGCTTTGACTGGAGGTCAGAGCCGAGGTTATTACCGGTGACACCGAAACCTGCACGTATCTTAAGGTCGTCGCACCAGTCCTGGCCGTCCATGAACGGCTCGCCTGATATACGCCATCCTGCACTCACGGCCGGGAAGAGTCCCCATTTGTGATTGTCACCGAAACGGCTTGAACCCTCGGCACGCATTGAAACAGAAAGGAGGTATTTCTCTTTATAATTGTAGTTTACACGGGCAAAACCTGCCGCAAGTACATTGGAGTTACGATATGATGAAACATTCAGCTTTGATTTGTCGGTAAGTCCGTCACCCATGCTGAAATATTTATAGCTGTCAGTCGAGAAGCCGCTGTTTTCCATCCAGTTTCCGTCATACATGAACTTCTGGTAAGACCAGCCGGCCACTGCGGTAAGCGAATGTCCTGCCCAGCTGCCGGTGTAGTCAACCGTAGCCTCATACAACTGCTTGAAATTGCTGTCGCGGTTCTGGGAAGCCTTTCCTGCCTGCTCCTTGTCCGCATCGTATTTCTGGGAGGTGTAGGCATAAGACGAATAGTTATTGCCCTCAATAGCCGCAAAACCGTTTATCTTAAGCCCCGGCACCGACTTGATGTCAATAGTGGCCTTTACGGAACCTCTGAACTCGTCGGCTGTCTTGTTTGACTCCTTGAGGTCTGTTGCCATAATAGGGTTCGACTGGCCAGAACCGGTCGGATAGAAATAACCTGAAACCGAAGAAGGGTCCATAAGCGGATATGTCGGGTTCAGAGTAGCGGCCTGCTTGAAATCTCCGCAGTCATAATTGTTCTTATAATGCATATAAGAAAAGTCATACGACAGTTTCAGCCAACCCTGAAGAGCCTTCTGGTCCGCTGCGATTCGCGCGCTGATTTCATCGCGGTCAGTGTTTTTGGCAATACCCTCCGCATATTTATAGTTAACGGAAGCGCGGTAACTGAAATCGGAAGAGCCTCCGGAAATAGCCACATTGTGGTTTGTGGTCACTGCTGCCGGCTTGGTTGCAAGCTTCATCCAATCCGTATGTGTGTCATCATCATAGAGAACCGGCTTTACCATTCCTCCGGAGAGCTGCTCAAGCTGACGATATTCCTCCGGAGTGGCGAATCCTGTTTCGAGACGCGGAGCGGAGACGGAAAGATAGCCGTTATACTCTACATTAGTCTTTACGACGCCCATTCTCTCGGCTGAGCCGCGCTTGGTTGTGATGAGAATGACGCCGTTGGTACCTCTTGTTCCATAAATCGCAGCAGCAGAACCGTCCTTGAGGACATCCATCGAAGCGATATCCTCAGGAGGGATATTGTCGATATTGTCTGTCGGAATACCGTCCACAACATAGAGAGGTGTCGAGCCTGTTCCTTTTCCAAGAGTCGAGAAACCGCGTATCTGGATGTTATACCCCGTGCTGGTAGGGTCGCTTGTAGTGCGGCTGATGTTAAGGCCGGCAACCTTACCCTGAAGAAGGCCGACAGGGCTTGCCTTGACACCGGCATTGAAATCCTCTGCCTTAAGTGAGGCAACGGAACCGGTGACTTCCTTTTTCTTCTGGGAACCGTAACCGATTGCGACGGCCTCCTCAAGGAAAACCGAATCCTCTTTGAGTGTGACAGTGGCTGGAACTTCATCGGCTCTGAAAATCTGCGATGAATAGCCCATACAGCTAATCTCCACCTGAGTCCCGGCTGAAGCCACCTTGATTGTGTACTCTCCGTCAATGCCTGTAGACACACCATTGGTCGTGCCGCTTTCAATCACTGTAGCGCCAATAACCGGTCCTAATGCATCCACAACGACACCCTTCACTTCAAACTTTTCCTGTGCGAAAAGCGAGAATGCCGACGCGAGAAGTACAAATAGTGTGATTATACGTTTCATATTGATATTAAATATTATGATTAGGTTTATCCTTGATAAATGCCACGCTGGCAGCGGCGCAGAGCATCATCGCTCCGGCGAGGGCAAGCATAGCGACGGCGTTGCCGCCGAAGATGTACTTGACAATCACTCCGCCAATCAGGCCCATACAGATCTGCGGGATGACAATCGTAAAGTTGAAAATACCCATATATGCCCCGGCACAGTTGGCATCGATGGCACGGGAGAGGATTGAATAGGGCATTGCGAGGATTCCTGCCCAGGCGATGCCGATTCCAATCATCGGAATCATCAGAAGGTATTGGTTGTGAAGCAATGAGAGTCCGAGGAATCCGAGAGCTCCGCAGGCGAGAGTCACCGCATAGACGGTCTTATTGCCGTAGCGGTTGGCAATCTGGGTCATAAAAAGTGCAATGATGCAGGCAGGGATCGGATAGACTGCGTTGAGAACGCCAACCCACGTTGCAGTTGCGCCTTCGGCAAGCACTACTCCGGCATTGTCCGTGACTACTCCGGTGATGGCCGGTTTGAGGTAGTTCCACATCAGGAAGAGAGCCGCCCAGGAGAAAAACTGAGTCACTCCGAGTTGAATCATAACCTTCGGAGTACCCTTCAGAAGCTGGATGAAACTTGTCTTTTGCTGCTCTTTTTCGGAAGATTTTGCTTCATCGGCGGTGCCGTTGTAGAGCGCGAATTCTTTCGGCGGATACTCCTTCACCTTGAATGAGGTGACAAGGACAGAAAGGAGAAGGATTGCGCCGCCGATGTAATAGGAATAGGCAATGTGGTCGGCAACGTGTCCCTCCTGTGCGACATCGCTCACCCCGCACCAAGTCATTATAAGAGGAAGAAGCGCTCCGACGACAGCTCCGAGGTTAATCAGAAGTGTCTGAACCACAAAACCTTCCGTCTTCTGACTATCGTCCAGCATATCGGTCACAAGGGCTCTGAACGGCTGCATCGTGACATTGAACGAAAGGTCCATAAAGAGGAAAATCAAGGCTCCCATCACAAGCGGTGCGAAAGCCAGGAGTTTCGGACAGTTCGGCATCAGCACCAGTGCGAGAGTCGAAATGATTGCTCCAGCGAGGATGAACGGAATGCGCCTTCCGAGTCTTGTCCAGGTCTTGTCAGAAAACATTCCGACGATTGGCTGCACGATGAGTCCGGCAATAGGAGCTGCAAGCCAGAAATAGCTTAGCGAGCCGAGGTCCGCGCCGAAAGACTGGAGTATTGTGGATGTGTTGGAATTCTGAAGCGAGTATCCGATCTGGACGCCCATAAAGCCGAAGCTGAGGTTCCAGATTTGCCAAAAAGAAAGTTTTGGTTTTGGTGTTTTCATCCCGATGTGGTTATATTTCTTACAATCTGTAAGCGACTGTACAATTTTTAGCTTTTATCTGTCATTAGTTTTGCGAATATATGAAATATATAATACAATATATCCCATTCTCCGACGAACGGACGATAAATCCTGACGAATGGCGATATTTCCACGACGAATGAAAGGATATTCACAAGTTTTTTCCTAACTTTCGACCGATGACCGCATATATGAAGAAAAACATTAGAATCGATAGCCTTATAATAACTGGCTTCGCCGTTGCACACGCGCTTACGGCGATGATGCTCGGCGTATTCAACATCAGCGACGAGCTTATGCTGACACTGCTCACGATGGCGATGACGGTGATTCTCTGTCTCAGGCACGGGCTCAATATCGAAGTGACTGCAGCTTGCGTGATTGTGGTGAATATGGCGGGTTTTCTCCTCGGAACGGAGGGGGCGACGCTGCTTTCCAAGGCTCTGCACAAGCCGACGATGGTGAGTTCGATAGTCACTTTTGTCACGACGATTATTCTCGGATGGGGCACATTTTGGATTACGAGGATATTCTCCGGTTCCGGAGGAAAAACGGACACACAGGCCGTCAGCAAGTCACAGACGAGGATTCTGATTACATCCTTCGTACTGATTTTCTTCCTCCGCATTCTGGTTTTCGTATTTTCGTCGACCGGTCACAATCCGTGGAGCACAATAGAAATCCTTTCTATGATTTTGAGCAACACGGCGGTCATCATATCCCTTGTCTGCATCAACATCATATTCGTCCGTTTCAGACGGCAGATTCGCGACAGTCTGGGAACGAAGGTCTATTGGTTCATATTCACTCTCTATCTGCTCATAACCTCGCAACTGAGTGCCTATATCGTCTGTCTCTCTCCGGACGGGCTCATAAGACCGGAGGTTTCGGCGGAGTTTGTACATTTGTGCATGCTCTGTCTGATTGTGGAGGTTTCGGTCTACTGCATCATCTATCTCGCAAATCATTCGCTTGAGGTCCAGCAGCAGATGATTATCGAGAAGGAGAAGCGTCATTATGCCCAGTTCCGCTACGAGAAGCTCAAGCAGCAGGTGAACCCGCATTTTCTTTTCAATTCGCTGAATGTGCTGGATTCTCTGGTGCTGGATTCCCGGACGGAACAGGCAAGCGAGTTTATCCACAAGTTGGCGGGGCTCTACCGTTATATGCTCTCCACGGAAGACAGCAGGCTGGTGACACTTGGCAGGGAGATGGATTTCGTGCGCTCGTTTGTTCTGCTGATGAGGACGAGGTTTCCGGATGGATTTGAAGTGGTGGAGGAAATTGCCGAGGCGGATTTGCAGAAGATGGTGCCTCCTTGCGCGGTGCAGATGCTGGTTGAGAATGCGTTGAAACACAATGCCGTATCGTCCACCCGTCCGCTCCGGATTTCGCTCCGCTCCGAGGATGGCGGACTGGAAGTGAGTAACGAACTGATTCCGAAGAAATCAAAATCCCCATCCACGGGTGTGGGACTCAAATATATAAAGCAGCAGTACACCGACCTCGGAGGAGGAGATGTCCGCATTGAAGACGGAGATGGAAGATATGTCGTGTGGTTGCCGCTGATTGAACAATAAAAGACTATATCAAGATATGAGAGTACTTATAGTTGAAGACGAGATTATGGCGCAACGCTCCCTTTCCAGAACCCTGGAGAGCCGTTATCCGCAAATGCAGGTGGTCGGATGCACCCGTTCGGTCGCAGGCACGGTGGATTGGCTGAGGGAACATTCTTCGGAAAACGGAGCCGGGATGCACGGCGGGTGGACGCAGGAGAGCGGAGTGGACGTAATATTTATGGATGTGGAGCTGGAAGACGGGGATTGTTTCGAGATTTTCCGTCAGGTGGACATCCGGGCGAAGGTGATTATGACCACAGCCTACGACAGTTATGCCATCAAGGCTTTCGAAGCCGGCTCTGTCGACTACCTCCTGAAGCCAATTAGCCCCGAGGACCTCGACCGCGCCGTAAACCGGGTGACTCGCGACAGCCGTGGGGCGCAGGATTTCAGCCAAGTCCTACAGGCGTTGGAATCCGGGAAACAGAAGGAAAGGTTCATTGTGCGGATGAACGACCGCATCGTCCCCGTAAAAATCGAGGATATAGCCTATTTCTATTCCGAAGAGAAGAGCAATTTCCTCCGCACATTCGACGGGAAGAAGTACATCGTGGATTCGTCGCTCGACATCATTGCCGGCGAACTCCAGCCGAAGACATTCTTCCGCATTTCCCGCAGCTGCATCGTCTCCATCAAGGCCATCCAAAGCATTGTGAAACAAGCCGGCGGCCGACTCCTTATTGTCTCGGAACCGGCCGCCGACTTCGAAATGACTGTCTCACGCTCCAGAGTCGACGATTTTATGGTCTGGATTGCGCAGTAGCGGGGTTATCTCCCGGAGGAGCTTATCAGAGCAGAAATCTCACCGTTGAAGTCCGCGTGGGCTTGGAGGGATTCGAGACTGAGGTGCATACGGTAGCGCCAGTAGTGGCGGCTGTTGGCAGGGACATTGATGCGCTCGGCGTTCGGGTCCTGAAAGCGGAGGGAGCCGTCGATGGAGAGCCAGTCCTGGAGAGGGAGAATAGTCAGCATTGCAGGAGAATCGAGGTGTTCACGAACAATCTGCTCACAAAGCCACGGCTCACAGAAATATGGAGCCTGGCCTCCGAAATGCTGGTGATAGAAACGCGACGAAACCTCCCGGTCTTCTTCCCACCAAGCCCGAATCGGGTTCATATCGTGAGTTGAAGTTGTGCATACGCAGAAGTATGGGTAGTATTTCGGGTCTGCGAACTCTACACTCGTACTCTTCGGCATTCTTTGGATTTCAAGCGAAAGAATCTTCAGTTCGTCCATAACCGATGCCACGCAGTCCGGAATCATTCCGAGGTCCTCCCCACAGGCGAGCATACCGGTGGCGTGAAGCAGGGACGGAAGTTTTCTCATTGCCGACTCTCTCCAGAACTCGTTGTGACGGTGGAAGAAGAAATCGTCGTGCAGACGGTTGAACGCCCGTTGACGATGAGGGTCGAGATGTCTGAAGGTGGATGTGTTCTGCGCACCGATGCGTGGATGCCAATATCCCTTCATCAGCGGGTCCTCAACGAATAGAACATCCGTCTGGTCGTTCTCAGGAGCAGTCACGAATGCCCCGGAAGCCACATCGAAGCCTAAGAATGCCAGTTCCTCCGCAGGGTATGGGAGCGCAGGATAGAAATGTCCCAGAAGGCCGCTCTTGTACTTGAGAGGAATCTCCCATATACGGAAGAATCCGAGGATGTGGTCGATTCTGAATGCGTCGAAATATTCCGACATCTTCCTGAGCCTTGCCTTCCACCAGGCAAAACCGTCCTTTGCCATCTCATCCCAGTTGTAGGTCGGGAGGCCCCAGTTTTGTCCGTCGGCAGCGAATGCGTCAGGCGGTGCTCCCGCAGACTCGTCCATATTGAAAAGCTGAGGATACTGCCACGCATCCACGCTCGTGCGGGAAATGCCGATTGGGAGGTCACCCTTGAGAATCACACCCTTGGAATGTGCGTATTCGCGAACTTCTGAAAGCTGGCGATCGAGATGGAACTGGACGAAACAGTGGAAATCCACATCTTCGCGATGCTCGGCGCAGTATTTTTCCACTTTTGCTGAGGAATACTTTGCATAAGTCTTCCATTTTGCAAATTCGGCAGTGCCGAAGCTGTCCCTAAGGCAGCAGAAAACGGCATAAGGCTCAAGCCACTCTTTGTTGGCTGCGACAAAAGCTTTGTAAGCCGCGGTCCTGGAGAGTTTTGCGAATGTCTTTGCAAATGCTTCCCGGAGCAGTTTTGTCTTTTCGTTGTTCACCCTCTCGTAGTCCACTTGAGAAAGAGAATTGAGCTCTTTCTGAAGGGCCTTGTACTCTTTGCTCTCCACGACTCCCGCAGCCTTGAGATTGACAAACTGAGGATGGAGGGCGAAAGTTGAGTTGGCTTTGTAGGGATATGAGTCCTCCCAGGTGCCGGTCATCGTGGTGTCGTTAATCGGAAGGAGCTGGAGAATGCATTGCCCCGTCTTTTCTGCCCAGTCGACCATTTTCTTCAAATCAAGAAACTCTCCCACGCCGAAATCGTCTTCACTGCGAAGAGAGAAAACAGGAATCGCTGTTCCGGCCCCTCTCCAACGACGGAGTCCAAAACGGTGGCTGATGTCGGAAAGAACAGTGAATTTATTGTCTGAAGCAAGGCAGCAGCGGTTTTCGCCGCCTTCCCATTCTTTGATTGCGAGTGTTTTACGGTCTGCGATGACGAATTTGTATTCAAAGCCGTCCTCAGACTGAACAGCGATTTTCCACTGAGGGAAATTGCTGTCATCCAACGGGATAAGTTTATGCCAATTGTCCATCCCCTCTCCATCGCCGGTGATGCAAAGAACCTCGTCGCGGCTGACAACCGGAACATTCACTGTGATGAGTTTTGTCTTCGCGGAGGTTTTCGCCTTAGCTTCCGAAGCCTCCGATGTGGCTACATTTTCGCGAGAAAAGATGCCTTTTGTGAAAGCCGAAGAATAGAAAGGTGCATCCTCCGGAGCGTCCTGCCAACGGTCGCGGATGACTACTGTCGTGGACGCCGAGACGCCTGCAAGCGGAAGGGAATGGTGTCTCCACTCCTGCCTGAAACTGCCGTCATTACGGACAAGCTTGAAATTGTAGTGACCGAGAGCAGCTGCCGAAACCTTAGAGACCTCTGCCGTCCAGATTCCGGAATCGCCCGGAGTCATCGGTATTTCTTTCCCGTCAAGACACAGCACGAGGGACTCACCCCACTGTGTTTTGTATTCAATCGAAATAAATATTTTCATTATATTTATGGTTATCAGTTATTTACAAATACAATTCTCTATCTTCCCACAGGATTTTCCCCGTCAAGAGTTCCGTTTTTCATTTTGTTCCAATTAAGAATCTGCAGCAAAGTTGCCAAAAAAGCTGCAACTATCCAAAAAATATGTTTTTCAAACTTTTATTGATACCTTTGCCGCCCGAAAAATAAAAGGATTATGAGTGCAAAATCCATATCACTTTCCTTCCACGGAATCGGAAGCGGCCGGGCATGGGGTTATCTGGCCGGAATCATTACAGGGGTCACTTATGGGATGAACCCTCTGTTCGCGATGCCGGGAGTTTGACACTTTAAAATCAAAAATATTTGATAGAGTTCGTTCAGAACTCTTTTTTTTGTCAAATTTATTTTCTATATTTGTGGTATATATCAGTAAATGCTGCAAATATGAGACTTGTAATTAAACAAAGCGGACGCTTCACATACTTGTATGCCATCAAGGGATACCGCAC